>Ga0208039_1000009_pt1 | contig 252155 bp, 257 predicted proteins | sample June2015DPH_20_1_2_FD_184722 | JGI IMG/M metagenome (GOLD analysis project Ga0208039, IMG submission 184722) | Peatland microbial communities from SPRUCE experiment site at the Marcell Experimental Forest, Minnesota, USA - June2015DPH_20_150... | ecosystem: Environmental > Terrestrial > Soil >... | reverse complement strand
TTTCACGGTATAAGGGAAGGTATTCTTTCTCCACTCGGTCCCGATGCAACATATTGTATTGTGGCTGTTCCATCTGCGGCGTGGTCAGGTGCTGTTCTCTTGCAATAGCGTGGGCACGCATTATGTCAGCTGCACTCCACTCTGAGGTACCCCAGTATAGGATCAAACCCTGATGGACCAAATCGTCCATCGCCCAAACTGTTTCCTCAATTGGAGTAGTCGGGTCGGGACGGTGGCAGAAGAATAGGTCTAGGTAATCTAGCTGGAGGCGTTTCAGGGACTTCCGGCAAGCTTCGTAGATGTGTTTGCGGGAGAGTCCCCTATCGTTAGGGCCTTCTCCACCCCAGAAGACTTTGCTGGACACGATGAAACTCTCCCGTGGCCAGCCCATCTTCTTGAGAACGTTTCCCATGACTTTCTCAGCATTTCCATTCGCGTAGGCTTCAGCATTATCGAAGAAATTTACGCCAGCATCATAAGCGGCTGACATGCACTTCAACGCGGAATCCTCGCCAACCTGGCCGCCATACGTAACCCAAGCGCCCAACGAAAGTTCGCTAACCTTCAAGCCTGCGCTACCAAGACGCCTGTAATTCATAGTTACATCACATCCTCCAAGCTCAAGGAGCCATATTAAAGCGGTGCCAATCTAAGGCTAGCTAAGACTTCCAGAATTGGCATCATTTTCCCGAGGAAATTGCCCTAGCGATATCCCCAGCCTTCGGACTAAAGTAAAGGTCAAAAACCATGTTCGCGGTGGAGAGTAAGAGGAGAAAAACGCTAAGCACCATCGGCAAGTCTCGAACAGAAGCCCAGGCAACAAGGAATGGAAGTGTCATGGACGCTATGGCTCCCGAACTAAACATCGCAATGCGTCCGCCACGGCTGACTGAATTTAGTGAGCTTCCATCGACTCTTAACGTCAAGACGGTTGATCTCGAGGCGATCTTGCTTAGGAACGGTATGCCGAGTTTGTAAACAGAAGACTTGCCGAATGAGTAATATCGAAACCTCACACCGACCAACATGCCTACGAGATAGTGTGTTAGGCTGTGGGAGAAGAAGAGAAAGCAAACCCAGGCGACTAGATACATAGTAAGCTTCAGGAGAAGCGCAGTAACCTCAGGGGCGATTAGAATCAGGTACACGGCGAAAAGAATTCCAGCGACCTCAACCAGGTTACCAACCATTGTAGGAATTCGTGTGTTGGCCAAAGGCAATACCTACCAATGTCCCAAACCTGGCTTACCATCTCTTGGTGTACTTGGTGCGATTCCCACAACGCGTGCATGTCGCGTCTCGGTATGGTTTGCCGACGTTGGGTTTTTTCCTTTCCCAGCTCAAATTGTGTTTGGTTTCAGACCGACACTTTTCACAATACAGGTTGACCCATTCCACCAAATCTAGGCTTCCCTCCACATTGTGCCAGTTAGTTTGGTTAGTTTGGTTATTTTAACCCCAGGCAAGTGTCGGGCTCATTCTCCAGCTACGGTCATGTCATTGACTTGCGTGGTCGGTGCATACACTGGTCCTGCGCTGTCAAGGTCGTTTGCGCGAAGGTCCATTTTGCCTTTGAGAATATCAAAGAAGTTCGCCGAGAGTATTACTCCCTTCACGGCTTTTGTGAGTTCTCCCTTCTCGATTAGGAAGCCGCTGCTCAGCGTCGCGCTCAGCTCTCCGCTAATTGAATTTGACAGCCACTCTCCTATGGTTTCCACAACATAGAGACCATTCCCCGTTTCCTTGATGACTTCTTCGGGGGTGGCGTCTCCGGGTTTGACTAAGAGGTTGTTCGGGTAAGGTGTCGGAGTCTTCATATAATTTGGTTGTGAGCTGAAGATTCCGACGTCCCGGTGGGCATTTCCTGTAGATAGGCGGTTCTCCTTGCTCGCTGTATAGTTATCATATAGGAATCCTCGTAGAATCCCTTTCTCAATAACTGGGGTGCGTGTCTGAGGGAGTCCGTCGTCGTCAAATGGCCTTGACCCGTTACCACACTCTAGCGTACCCTCGTCGACAATTGTCACGCCCTGGCTCGCCACTGATTGACCAATTTTCCCAACCCAAGGCGACCGGTTCTTCTGAACAGCGTCAGCTGTAATTGTGCGGGTGAGCATTGCGTCGACTATGCCCGCGAAGGCGTTGTTTCGCCAGACTGTGTTCACCTTTCCGTTGGGAATATGAGTCGCGTGCACCATTTTGAGCGCCCTTTGAGCTACCGCTCGTGCCACCTGTTTCGTTTTGAGTCCTTTCCATAAGCGTGATAGACTGAATTCGTTGCTAACTCCTTTTCTGTCGGCTGTGCCCGCTTTTGCTGCAAGCGATAGTGCGGCTAGTGTTTCTTTCCTTTCCAGTTTGCAGCCATGGGAATTTGCAATCGCGTTCGATAGCACGCTTGTTAAGAGAAATCCTCGCGTAATGTCCACGGAGGAAGCTACGTCATGGACGGTGTCGATTGCAAGCCGCACTTCGTCAACAAGGTCCTTCCCTGTGGCTTGCTCAACGTTCTTGTCCATGGTTTTCCGAACGATGGCTTTTCCGTATTTTCGCGGCAGTGATTTCCATTCGGGGTCTTCGCTGCTCGCTCTTGCGATCCTGAAGGATTCGTCAACCGCCCTCTCAATGCCCGACTGTTCCAGTGATGATATGGAGAAAAAGCCAATTCGTTTGTCAACAATACCCCTAACACTCAGTCCGGTATTCGTACTGCTTTTTGTTGCTTCGATTGTGTTGCGGTAAATGATATCACGTCTTGTAAGTTCGGTTGCGAAGGCTTCAGCTTCATCGAACCCTTTCTTCACTGCGAGCCTTACCGCGGTCTCGGCCGCTGATAGAATTTCGGTCAATCAGCCCTTCCGCCTATAATGACCTTGCCAAGACGCACATGCGGGCCACCGTCTCCGACCTTCGCCAGCTGGCCGTCTTTTCCGCACCCGCCAAAAACGCTTGTTGAAACGGCAAAGTCCTTCCCGACTGCATCAATGGTTTTCAGGGTTTCCAGAACATTCCCTGCAAAGTTTACTGCTCGAACCATGTGCTTCAATTCCCCTTTCTCGATTAGGTATGATGGGCCGGCTCGGAACGTGAAAGTCCCTCCCCCAACATCAACCTGGCCGCCGAGGCTACCTCTTCCCCGAAGGTAGAATCCGTAGTCAATACCCTTGACAAGTTCTTCGAAAGATAGGTCACCGGGCTGCATGTATACGTTCGTCATACGCACTATGGGTTTATTCTCGAAATTCTGGGCTCTAGCGTTTCCCGTTGGTTCAAGGCCCAATTCGGTTGCTGTGTCCCTCGACAGAAGGAAACCTTGCAGCGTACCTTTCTCAACAACAGTTGTTTTGCTCTTTGGTACTCCCTCATCATCAAATGGGACCATGTACCCTCCTGTGATTCCACCGTCATCATAAACCGTGACGATTTCGCTTGCAATCGAAGAACCGAGCCTTCCTTCCAGAACTGATTCTTTGGTGGCGACGAGGTCTCCCTCGGACGCATGACCAAGAGCCTCGTGGAGGAAGAGTCCTATGAGTTCAGGGTCGACTATCGCTGGGTAGGTTCCAGGTGGAGGCATAGGTGCCACGACGACTTTGGATGCAAGCTGGGAAACCTCAGCGGCGAATGTATTCCAATCCGAACCCTCAATGAACTCGTAACCGGCACATAGGGATCTTTGCTCGGGTACGCGTTCCATAGAGCCGTTCGCAGCCGCGACGCTAAGCTGGCTGAACCCAGAAGTGGTCACATCGGTTCTTACCTCTGCTCCCTCAGATGAAACGAACACTCGGACATCGTGCAAAAAGCCTAGCCGCGAAGATGAGTTCTTGACATTAGCTCCCGTGAGCGCTGCTTTGTTAGCCTCCAAGAGGCGCTTAACTTTCACATCAGGCGGAACATCGTCAGGGTTGGTTCTAACGGGAATCTCCACGGTTGCTTCTAAGGGCTTGACTTGAGCGAGTTGTATGGTAGTGGAAAATTTCTTAGTAACTTTCGCCATTCTAACGGCTTCTGACGCCATCTTCCGCAGATGCCCTTTCTCTAGAATGGTTGATGATGCGAGGCCCCAAGACCCTCCAGCCAGAACTCTGACTCCTATCCCAGTGGAGCGGTCCGATTCGTAGCTTCGGAGAGAACCATTCTCCGCCACTATGAGGGTCTGCCTTAGGTCTTGAAACCGTGCGTCTGCATATTGAGCGCCGAGGTCTCGAGCTCGGTCGACTGTAAACTTCAAAAGGTGATCCATGACGAGAGGCTTCCGGTCCGAAGCGCTTATCGCATTTAAGCGGCAATATATACTCTTGTCAGGAAACTGATGAGATTACTTCTTTTGCCGCAGTTTCCAGATTCCGAATTCGCCGACCGTTTGAGTGGTTTCAACGGGGTTGTACCATTTCCTCTTGGTACCTACGATCGAGCGCATCTTCCAACCTGTGCTTTTCGGCTCGTTCTCCATAGTTTGCACGAGTTGGTCTATCTTCGAGTTAAGGTCCTGCATCTCCTCATCGGTGAGATTCTGAGCGGCTCGAACGTACTCCGTCAGGCCACTCAAGTTTGTTGTTACTGTGTACCAGAATCCCCAATCCGAGGCAAGTTTCGCGGCGATGAACTTTGCGTTTATTCTGTTTTTCTCCTCCTTTGTTGAAATCTCATGCGCCCTGAGGACTAAGAGCAGATCCTTGACATCCTTCTCGTCGGGGAATACAATCTGTAATTTTTCAAGTAGCAAATCCGCGGGCGTTATAGTAGGCGAATCTAGCCCTAATCGTCCCCTGAAGTCCAACGGGTGGTTGGCAGCAAGCAACTTGTCATAAAAGACATCGACGTAAAACCAACCTTTCGGGTGGAAGTAGATCTGCCTCTGGGTGGCAGCGCTCGACATCGTTGTCGGCCTCTTCTCATAACCCATCTCTTCGAAGAATTCTCTCATCTTGTTTTTTCGGAATCTCACGTATGACATAAAGTCCAAGTCTGTATACTCTTGCTGGCCTTCCCCCAGTCGCATGAGTTTCCTCGCAAAATCCAGGGATTCTAGACAGTGGATGCGAATCGCCACGCCTCCCAGAAGTCTAAGCGGTATTTCTCGTTTCGCAGCTTCGTCAACTAGTCGCTTGCCTTCGTCAATGAAGACTTGGGTCGGGATAATACCGCCCCATTCGTTGGGCATCTCGACTTTACGCTCTTCCAAAAGAACATCCCCGCATTGGTTATCTCAAGTGCGCGGAGATTTGTCCTTTCCGTTTAGGGAAACCTCTTAACCCAATAGCAATCACAAGCCATTTTGGATGAAATGGATTTGGTTCGCGACGAAGCGAAGCTCAAACGTGTTTGGGAACTTATGCGCGCGAAAAGCCTTGCCGCCTTGGTTGTGCGCCTACCCGAGAATGTCACGTACCTTTCGGATGCTTGGTGCGGTAGGGGCCTAACTTACTTAGTTTTCCCGCTCGAGAAAGACCCGGTCCTAATACACCCCGCGGGAGAGACCTTGCCACCTACTTGGGTCTCGGATGTCAGGTTGTACAATTGGGAGACATTCGAACATCTAGGCAGCGCCATTAACGTCGGCTCGGAAAACGTTCTCAAGGCACTATCGGACCTCGGAATCAGTTCCGGCGCCATTGGAGTTGAGGAGTCCTGGGAACTCATCCTCTCGTCGCCGTTGAGGTATGAGTTGAATGTGATCGGCCAAAAGACGCTTATGATACTCAAAGAGAAACTCACGGCGTATGAATTGAAGGATGCTTCTGGGCTCCTGAGTCAAGCACGCGGGATAAAGACTAAGGAGGAAGTGAAAGCCCTCAGAAAGGCGAATCGTATCGCACGCATCGGGCTGCAAACGTTCGAGCGAAACCTGAAACCCGGCCTATCCGAAATTGAGTTATCAACCAAGATTGAGCATGAGATAATCACGCAAGGTGTACTGAAGCGTCGAGCCAATCGAGTTATCGCATGTGCCTTCGTGGCTTCAGGGCCGTCAACGGCGGAAGCGTACAAGTACGTTGTCGGGAATAGCCGACGCAAGATGAGGCACGGCGACCTCGTAATGCTGGAACTTGATGTCGTAGCAGACGGCTATAGTTCCGACACCACGAGAACATTCGTCGTGGGGAAACCTAACAAAAAACAGGGGTCGCTTCTTGAGGCGGTTCTTGATTCGGAAAGCACCGCTATATCATCAATAAAGCCTGAGGTTAGTGCAGCAAAAATTGCTCGAATATCGATAGAGGTTATACGACGGCACGGACTCGGGGGGTATTTGATGCATCGGCTTGGACATGGGATTGGGGTGGGAGTTCACGAACCTATCCCGGCATTGCATGTCGAGTCAAGTGACATCCTGAAACCGGGAATGGTGCATAGTGTTGAGCCCGGGATTTACGGTCCGAAGATTGGGGGAATCAGAATAGAAGACGACGTGCTCGATACGGAAAGAGGCTGCGAATATTTATCAAACTTCCCCCGAATCCAAGAGTAGCGCATACGAATCAAGACCGGAACAGGACGTTAGTGGCGTGGAACGCGATGAGCATGTCTAACAGACCATTTCATGTTGCGTTCGTTCGCCCTCCGTCGGACAGTTACATCAACTGCGTTTCCACAAACCCAAGTAAAGGCGATATCGACATCACGCTAGCAAGGGAACAGCATCGGACATATGTCTCAGTCCTGAAAGAAGCCGGCGTTGATGTAATCGGACTTCAGCCTTTGGAAGCGTATCCAGATCCGGTCTTCATGCAAGACCCGGCTCTATTGGGGAAAGATCGCTCGATAATAGGCCGGTTCGGAGAGGAGACCCGCAGAGGTGAGGCGAAAGCTCTCATCGACGATCTAACAAGTCAAAGAGCCCTAGTTGGCGCACTGAACGTCGTGAACGCACCTGGCACTTTGGAAGGAGGTGACGTAGTTGTTACTGACAGAGGCATCTTTGTTGGTGAATCTAAACGAACTAACCCGAGTGGCATTAAGCAACTGAACGATTTCCTGGGCAATCAGGACGCGATAGGAGTAAGGACGGAGCTTATGCATCTCCTATGCGGATGCTCGTACCTAGACAACGGGACAATGATAATTGCGCCTGACCGAGTAAACCCCGACTCATTCCCGGGATTCAGGTTCGTCAAAATACCTGAACATGAAGCTTATGCTGCCGACGCGTTATACCTCGGTGTAGACAAAGTCCTCATACCATTCGGGTTTCCGAGAACTATTGCTAAACTGAAGGATGCGGGTTACAAACCGATCGAAATCGATGTCTCAGAATTTCGCAAAGGCGATGGTGGCGTGACTTGCCTCAGCTCACCTGTCTATGAATTGTTCTAATCAGACTGGAAATAGTAGATGTATGCGCTACCAATGTTCATAGTGGACGACCTCTTTCAGGGGCCTTCGGCCCCGCTTGAGTGACGGGGACTTCACATCCTCTGCAGCGTAGCCTATGGATATGACCCCGACTGGATGGAAGTGGTTCGGGATCCCGAGAAGATGCTTCATCTGGTCGACGCGGAAGACTCCCGTGAAAGCTGCCGCTAGGCCTTGGTTGACAGCTCCTAGGAAGATCAGCATGCATGCACACCCGACGTCGAAAAACCAGTAAGGGGTTGGCCACTCAATCTCGGTCCCATCTTCTTTCAGCTTATCGGGTTCTCGATATCGGTCGTGATAGATCTTCTCGCTGGCGCACGCCACGATTAGCGCTGGTGCCTCAGAAACGAACTTATGAAAACGGCTAGAGGCGTAGTAGTCAGCCTCTCCTTGAAGCTCACCAATCTTCTTCTTCAGTTCCCCTTCGGTGACTATGACGAAGGCCCAGCCTTGGCTAAATCCCGCACTTGGGGCATGAAGCGCCAACCCAAGCAGGCTATTGATGTCGCCGGCCCGAACAGGTTCAGGCCGAAAGTTGCGGACCATTCTGCGTTTTCGAACTAACTTATCGAATTCCATTTCGAGTCAGGGACTTACTGCTCACGTTGTAATTTGAACTATTGCAAAAATGCGGATGAAAATTCGGAAAGGAAAGGGGAAGACGATCACTGCAGGTTTAGAACCTAGTATTGTCTGTGCTTTTGGTAACAGGCCCTACAATAGACTGGTCGGCCTTGTGTTGGCTTGAACGGCACTTCAGTTTCAGCGCCGCAGTCAGAACATGTAACTTTGTACATGGTTCGGCCGCCGTATCCTTCTTGACTCATAATCCACTTACACCACTTTACAGGTTAGTTACGCCCAAGATAATACTCAAAAGTACAATCCGCAGCGTACCGAACCACAGGAAGCGGCTAATCGTAATTAAAGGTATACCACAAACCCTTGTTAATGCTCAGCCTTGACGAAATCAGCCTTATTTCCCGGAAAACGGTGTCTTCTGCTTTGGTCGACGTCCAAAATAGGGAATTTCTAGTGAAAACCGAGAAGATTACATTCTCCATCACGTGTATAGCGTATCATATCATGGAAGCGGGCTTGCGGTGGTGAATACTTTGAAAAGCAGTTACTGGTATTGGCGACGTGAAGGCAATCAACGACCGGAGGAGAAGAAGGAACGGGACGGCAAGAGCTGAAAGTCATCGTTCGCCTCAATGCGGATTTCAACTCACGATTCGCGGATGTTGAGGTCAAATGAGAATTGAAGACATTCGGAACGGTATGAGGAACATCCACATCGAGGGCAAGATCGTTGACATGAACCAATTCATGCTCGTTCTTGAAGATGAGACAGGCCGTACTTTTGTCAGATACAACTACAGAAACTTGGCAAAGCCTGTTCAGAAAGGCGATTACGTCAAGGTCGACAATGGTGTGGCGGTCAACTACTCTGGAATCCTACAAATCAAACTGCCGCGCAACGGCCAAATTACACCTTCTCAGGGATAACTTGGTCCGACGGCTAGTCAGCGTCGGCCGGACAAGCGGGTAGGATTGATCGTGTCCACAGCTTCGAAAATCTTCAGATTGAGCCGCGCCCAGTTCCTGCCGGTCATCCTTTCTCCGATTCTTGTTGGTACGACTCTTGCGTGGTGGGCCAATCGAATCTTCAGTTCATACCTGTTTGGGTTAGTTGTTTTAGGGAGCATTTCGTTTCACCTTGCGGCAAACACGATCGATGATGTTTACGATTTTGACAGCGGCGTCGATGTTGTGTCAAACAGTATGTTTCCACCTGATTTTGGTGGTTGGAAGCCTTTGCCGCGAGGGTTGATGACCTTCGGCCAGGCGAAATCTACTGCCTACCTATTTTTCATGCTGACCATAATTGTCGGCCTCTACTTGACCCTTCTGACAGGTCCGATTGATTCTTTTCAGAGGCCTAGTTTCCTGCACCGGAAAGACCTTCACGCCGAGTTTAGGTAACCATGGAAATCCACCTAGGCCTATACCCATGATTACTCTCCCTCCTGAGATGTCATTCAGGGACACAAACGTACTAGTCGTCAGTAAGGGATGACGAGTCACCATGCTTACACATCCTGAACCGAGCTTGATCTTACTCGTTACTGATATCGCGCTTGAGAGAAGTGAGATGGCGTCTTTGATGAAGGGATTCTCGTGGACCCAGAGAGATTCATAGCCGTGCACCTCAGCAGCTTGCGCGTACTCCGCTGCCTCTTTTCCTGATATAGTCGGATTGAAGCCTATCGCGATTCTTTCCAAAGCGAGTTCCACCCGCACTGTTTCTTGGCGAATTTATCATTATCTGGGCGCCGGAGCCAACTCTCACGAACTTTTACACATTGCCGCCCTCAAGAATCAACGAATTCGCTTATCTGGCCGCCTTGGTTGAACATGTCGAATGAAAAATGCCGAACATTGAGAGGATGCTTAATCCGAGGACCGTGGCTGCAATTGGTGCCTCTGAAAAGGAAGGCTCCGTCGGCCAATCTTTGATGAAGAATCTTCTCCTAGGTAAGGATCGAAGAAAGATCTATCCAGTGAACGTTAAGCGGGATGTCGTGATGGGCCTGAAGTGTTACGCTAGTATTGCTGAAATCCCAGAACCTGTTGACCTAGCCGTTATAGCTACACCAGCGAAGACGGTCCCTGCCCTAGTCGAAGATTGCGCCAAGGCCGGAGTTCAAGGCGTGGTGATAATCTCAGCTGGATTTCGCGAGATTGGCCAAGACGGAGCCAAACTAGAAGAAGAGATCAAGCGCATTCAGGCAAAGCATACCATCCGAGTCTTAGGACCCAACTGCGTCGGCCTCATAAGACCTCAGATCGAACTGAATGCAACTTTCCTAAGAGATAACCCCCAGCCGGGCCAGATAGCCCTAGTTTCGCAGAGCGGGGCGCTCGGTTCCGCGATGCTCAATTGGGCCGTCAGTGCTGGAATTGGCTTTAGCATGTTCGCCTCCCTTGGGTCGACACTAGACATCGACTACGGAGACATGATTGACTACTTGGGTGAAGATCCACAGACCAGAAGCATAATCATCTACATGGAGGGCGTCGGAAACGCCAGGAAGTTCATGAGCGCTGCTCGTGGCTTCGCGCGCAACAAACCAATTATCGTCATCAAAGCGGGAAAACACGCAGCAGGCGCCTCTGCAGCTTCTTCCCACACGGGCGCATTAGCAGGTGACTACGCCGTTTACGACGCAGCCTTCAAGCGAGCCGGTGTCGTAATGGTTGACGAGATAGGGGAACTTTTTGATTGTGCGAGTGTCCTGGACTCAAGATTCCTGCCTCAAGGTCCCAAGCTGGCAATCGTCACGAATGCTGGTGGACCAGCTGTGCTGGCTGCTGACTCAATTATTACGCATGGAGGCGAGTTAGCTAAGTTCTCGGATAGCACCATTCGCACGATGGATGCGGCACTCCCACCGTACTGGAGCCACGGAAACCCCATGGACATACTGGGGGACGCAGACATCAAACGATTCGAGCTGGCCGTAAGAACATGCATTGCCGACCCTAACGTGGACGGCCTATTAGTCATCTACACTCCCCAAGGAACAACTCAACCTACGTTTACCGCAGAAGCAGTGGCGAAGATAGCCGCTGACCGTCGTAAACCAATGCTCACCGTCTGGATGGGGGAGCAAAGTGTCATTGAAGCTAGACAAGTGTTCTACAGGAACAACATTCCCACTTACCCAACCCCGGAAGAAGCGATCAAGAGCTACATGTACATGTACCGATATAGACAGAACCTCGATCTTCTGTACCAGACCCCAGAGGAACTCCCGGTTGATTTCTCACCCCCAAAGAGCCATCTCAAAGTCTTGGTCCGTAAAGCCGCCAAGGAAAGGATGGCGCTGACGCAACCCGAAGTGGACAGATTCCTCGACGCCTATGACATCCCACGAGCAAAAGGTTCACTGACGAAGAGCCCTGAACAGGCTGCCATGGTTGCGTCAGACATCGGCTATCCGGTTGTTCTGAAGATTGCATCAGAAGATATTTTGCATAAGACAGACATCGGGGGCGTCATCCCGGACATTGATTCCGCGCAAGCGCTGAAGGACGCGTATAAGACTCTCATAGAACGAGCGCGAAAAGCGAAGCCCGATGCGAAGTTAGATGGCGTGTACGTCCAGAAGATGATAAGGAATCTCGACTACGAATTGATACTTGGGGCGAAGAAAGACCGAGATTTTGGTTCGGTCATCTTATTCGGAATGGGGGGAATCGGCGTTGAACTTTTGAACGACGTTTCAATCGGCCTCCCTCCGTTGAACCAAGTCCTGGCTCGGCGTGTTCTTGAGGAAACGAAGATCTACAAAGCCCTTTCAAAAGGCCTCAGAAACAAGCCGCCAATAGACATCCGTTCGCTGGAAGAGATCATGGTCCGCTTCTCAAACCTAATCGTAGATTTTCCCGAGATTGGCGAAATGGACATCAACCCGCTCGTGGCTTCCGAGGGGAAACTGTACGTTCTAGACGCCAGGATTATCCTAGATAAGAATGCCCTTGATCGAACTGAAGCGTATCCTCACCTGGTGGTCATGCCTTACCCAACGAAGTGGGTTACCCCCTGGAGAACAAAGGATGGAACTGAGGTAACCCTTCGACCTATCAGGCCTGAGGACGAAACAATAGAACTAGAGTTCATTCGAGGCTTGTCGACTGAGACTAGCCGGTTCAGGTTCTTTCAAATCATCAAGGACCTGCCGCACGAGGCGCTTGTCCGCTTCTGCAATATCGACTACGACAGGGAGATGGCTTTCATCGCCGAAACACGAGATGGCGATCGCAGGATAGAGATCGGTGTAAGCCGCCTGATCCTTGAGGCCAACAAGAAGAAAGGAGAATTCGCCGTGGTTGTGGCGGACAAATATCAAGCAAAAGGGCTTGGAATCAAGCTGGTTGACATGCTGATCGAGGTCGCCAAAGAGAAAGGCGTGGAGAGCATTTATGGCATAATCATGGCAGAGAATCTGAAGATGATACGTCTCTGCGAAAAACTTGGATTTACCACAAAAAGGGAACAGGAAAACGTCATCGCAGAACTCAAGCTCAAATGACTTTGATGGTTTTGGTGGTGGGCCCGCCCGGGTTCGAACCGGGGATCTCCGCCGTTCCCATGTTAACGCTAATGTGAGGGCGACGTCTTACCAGCTGGACTACGGGCCCACATGATACTTCAACTCATCGGGTTGGCTGCCTAAATTCGTTTGCGAAAGGTCTTCAATTCAAACTAGCCTATGTAACCTCTTTCATCCTTCTTTGCACGCTCTTTCATCGCCCCCATTGACTTCACCAATTGATCCGATTCCTTGGTTTTCAAATTAAGTTCTGTAAGGTCTATAGGGATGCCAAGTTTTGTGCTCAGCACTCGCAGGACGGCGCTCGCTGCCCTTGCATCAACAATGTATCCTGACGTTTCACCCGAAATGAAGATGGCTTTCATGTTGCGTAGTTTCGACAAACCCACTAGCAACCCGTTCATCCAGGTGACGCTACCCTCGTTAATCTGAGATACACCGATTGCTTCAAACTCTCTGAGCAATTCCTTGTCGGTTCCAGTTACGAATACTTTGGGGTCATCTGAGAATTCCCCTGTTATGTAAGCTCCAACCGTTAGGACTGTGTCGGCTCCAAGGGATTGGCCGATCTCGAGTGCCTTATCGGCGAGGGCGTAGGCGGCTTCTGGATTGGCGGGCTGAGCATCTCCAGTGTAAAGAACGATTTCCTTTCCGTCTCCATCATTCCAGTAGAACATTGAATGCTTCATCACATCGACAGTTCCATTCTCAAGAATCCTAACCCTTGGAGGTAATGAGTTTGAATAAATCTCGGCGAATTTCTTCGCTTTCAACTGCTTCACCAATTGTTCGATGACCAGCTTCGCGACGTTTCCGCTGTCGGGAAGCCCGCAAACCATTATCGGGTTGCGTAGTTTCGGGGCATTCTCAATGTAAACGCGAAGTTTTGACGCCAAGGATCGGGCATCTTCCCCTGGAACGGATGGCGTTAGTTGATAAGACAGGGCTATAGGCTTTTGAATGAACATTGGTGAGTAGAACGGTGAAAGCAGCGGTAATTTCTGGCAAGGGGATCGTCGAAATCAAAGACTCACCCACACCCAAAATTGGCCCAGGCGACGTTCTTGTTCGCATGCGGGCCTGCGGCGTATGCGGGACAGACCTCGAGAAAATACACGGTGAAAACATTACACCGCCAATCCTCGGGCATGAAGTGGCTGGCGATGTTGAACAGACAGGGGAGCAGGTGCGGGAATTCAAGAAAGGTGAAAGAGTCCTAGTTCATCATCACGTGTCCTGCAGAAGTTGCTTCTACTGCAAGAACGGACTTGAGACACTCTGCGAGGCTTATCCCAAGAGTAACCTCGACCCTTGCGGTTTCGCAGAGTACTTTCGCGTGCCGTCAACACTGGTCGAAGGGGGCACGGTGCATAGACTTCCCGAATCGATGAGCTACGAAGAAGGTTCGCAGGTAGAACCAACCGCTTGCTGCATCAGGGCCCTCAGGAAGGCAGGAGTGAAGGCCGGAAACAGCGTGGCCATTTTCGGTGTCGGCCCCGTCGGCCTAATACACGTGCAGTTAACTAAGGCATATGGGGCTGCGCCTATCATCGCAATTGATGTCCTTGAGAACCGCAGAGAGTTTGCGGCTAAGCTTGGGGCAGACATGACGCTCAACCCTACAATCGACGATACCCCAAAGAGGATTTCTTCGATGACCCAAGGTCTTGGTGTAGACTACGCTATCGTTGCAACTGGGAATTTGAGAGCTATCGAACAAGCTTTCAGCTCGATACGCAAGGGCGGAAAGGTCGTTTTATTCGGAGCCCCACCTAGAGGTGCACAACTTCCCCTAGACATGAGCCGCCTTTTCATACGTGAAATCAATTTCGAATCAAGTTACTCAACCTCTGAGACCGAGATGAGAATGGCCCTTGACTTGATCGAGAAAAAGCGGATCAGTCCGTCGAAACTTATCACGCACCGGTTGCCACTAGCAAAAACCCTAGAGGCATTCAGACTTGCTGAGCAGGGTGGGGACGCCGTCAAGGTTGTAGTCGGGAACGGGTAAGCATGTGACAGGTCGGCTTAGAAGCCAATTTAATAGCACTACGTAAGCTCTGTTTTCTCATGCCAAACACCATGCTCGCAATTCGCTTCTATAGACCCGGGGAATTGAAAGCAGAACAGGTTCCCATCCCAAACCCCGGCCCCGGCGAGCTGATTGTCAAGAGCCATGTCGCCCTGACTTGTGGGACGGACGTGAAGATGTTCAAACGCGGGCACCCGTTAGCCAAACCACCTCAAATAATGGGGCATGAATTTGCTGGGACCGTATCGGAGATCGGAACCGGCGCTGGGAACTTTAGGGTGGGCATGAAGGTTGTTTCGGCCAATTCTGCACCTTGCAACAAATGCTTCTACTGCTTGATGCATCAACCGAACCTTTGTGAGCGTTTAGACGAGAGCATGATAGGATTCACTTGGCCAGGTTCGTATGCGGAATACGTTAGGATTCCCGAAAGAATCGTCCGACAGAACACTTTCCAAGTTCCTGATGGCGTGCCATTAGAAAGTGTCGCCAGCCTAGAGCCGTTGGCATGCGTCGTTCATGGTTGGGACTTGGTTGGCCAGGTGCCAGGCGGCACGGCAATCATCATCGGCGGTGGACCCATCGGGTTACTTCATGCGCAGCTCGCACGTCTTAACGGCGCGCGGCAAGTAGCATTATGTGATGTGGTTCCGGAAAGGCTCCGGGAAGCCGAGAAAATCGGAGTCGACACGACGATAGATTCTGCGAACGAAAATGTAGTTGAGCGGGTGTCGAGTCTCACGGATGGTAGGGGCGCTGATATTGTAGTCGAGGCTGTTGGGCGTGGTGAAACTTGGGAATCGACCATCGGCCTCGTTAGGAAAGGTGGAGCGATTCTTCTTTTCGGCGGATGTCCATCAGGGACGATGGTGTCCTTCAAGGCTGAGAAGATCCATTACGGTGAACTGCATGTTCAGGGTGCGTTCCACCACACCCCCGCTGCCGTTGAACGCGCCTTCCGCTTGATAGTTTCTGGACAGGTTTCGATTAAGCCGCTAATTTCTCATGAAATGTCGCTGGAGAAGACTGAGGAAGCTTTACGTTTGATGGGTGAGGGCAAAGCGTTGAAGGTTGCGCTTCGCCCACCGGGATGAAAGAGTGTTTCTTACAGCAGCGACTCGGGATCTTCGAGGTATCGTTTCAAATCCTGCAGGAATTTCGCTGCTGGCACACCGTCGACGATGCGGTGGTCGAAGACCAAGGTCAACATAGTTGCAGGCCTTGCTGACACGCTTCCGCCCAGCGCAAATGGTTTGTAAACGATGCGCCCCAGCCCGAGAATTGCACATTGTGGAGGGTTGATGACGGGCGCGAAGGACTCTATGTCGTAAGCGCCAAGATTCGTTACTGTGAAAGTCCCGCCGGTCAATTCTTCTATCGTTAACCGCTTCTCCGCAGCCTTTTGCGACAACACATCGATCGCCGAGTTGATCCCCTTCAGCGGTTTCCTGTTCGCGTTCTGAATGACTGGAGCAACGAGCCCTTCTTCAGTGTTGATGGCCACTGCAACATTCACGTCCGAGTAAGTTGTGATTTCATCTCCTTCAATCGTTGAGTTGATGGCAGTGTGCTTCTCGAGTGCTTTTGCGGCTGCTTTCACCGCGAAAGCCGTGAAGGAGATGTGGCTTTCCTTCTCCTTCATCGCGACAAGTCGTGTTGCATCTGCCTCCATCGTGATCGTTACTGGCACGGCTGTTCTAGCGCTGAAGGACAGCCTTTCAGCCACAGCTTTCCTGATGCCCTCAAGCTTGACTTTTCTCAGAACTGCAGGCTGAAGTACCTTGGAGAATACCTGCGCAGCTTTCGGAACCTGCTCGACTGCAGCGAGGACATCCTCCCGCGATATGCGGCCACCGGGCCCTGTGCCGCTTAGAGTGGTGAGGTCTACGTGATGCTCTTGTGCTAGCCTTCGGGCTGCTGGGGATGCTACTATGCGGTCACCCGAGGGACTCTTAGCAGTGAAGGGTGTGGGGCTGGTGTAACTTTGTGGGGAAGCCCTACTACCTTGAACGCCTTCTTGTTGAACGGTTTCTCGTCGTGTAACTGACTGAGAGCCTGTGCTAGATTCGCCGATGATTGCGACTGGGTCGGCAACTTGGACGTCGCTTCCAACCTCAACCAAGAGCTTGCTTAGTACACCGCCCTCCGGAGCTTCTATTTCGAAAGTTGTTTTCTCGCCTTCTACCACAAGGATTGGCTCGCCTTTCCGGACTAAATCGCCTTCTTTCTTGAGCCATTCGACGATTTTTCCCGTCTGCATCCCAGGGTCCAACCGCGGCATAACAACTTCAGGCATTCGCGCTCACCGGCCCATTATCCCGTCTACCGCTTGCACGATTTTGTCGGCGTTTGGCATGTACATTTGTTCCAGGCTAGGGGAGAAGGGAACGGGAATTTCAGGGCATCCAACACGCATTATCGGTGCGTCTAGATAATCGAATGAGGCTTCCAGAACCGCTGCTGAAATCTCCGAGCCAACGCCGCCTGATTTCACATCATCGGACGCAATAACCAATCTCGAGGTTCGCTTAACGGATTCAACAATGGTGTCGAGGTCAAGCGGCTGGATGGTGCGTACGTCGATGACCTCTGCTGAAACGCCTTTCTCCTCCAGTTTTTTCGCTGCTGAAAGCGCTTCGCCGACAAGCCTTGAAACTCCGATGATTGTTACGTCGTCTCCCTTCCTCTTCACTTCCGCCTGTCCGAGGGGTACGGTATACTCCTCTTCAGGAACGAGGCCTTTGGTTCGGTAGAGTAAACCGCACTCGATGAATAACACGGGGTTCTCGTCGCGGATCGCAGACTTCAGAAGGCCTTTCGCATCGTAGGGTGTTCCTGGAAGAACGACCTTTAAGCCTGGAACTTGGAAAAACAGTGCAGGAAAGAACTGCGAGTGCTGGGAGCCGTGCTGGCGTCCCAAACTGTACTGGGTCCTTAACACCATCGGTACCTTGAGTTGCCCGCCGCTCATGAACCTTATTTTTGCAGCTTGCGTTGCAAGCTGATCGAGGCAAATCGGTAGGAAATCCATGTACATTATTTCCGCAACAGGTTTCAGCCCTGTCAAGGCCAAGCCGACTGCTGCGCCGGCAATGGCTATTTCGGATATGGGTGTGTCCATTACCCGCTCTGGTCCGAATTCCTCCAGTAAACCACGAGTGACTTTGTATGCTCCGCCGAAGACCCCGATCTCTTCGCCTAGAAGGATTACGTCCGGGTTTCTTTGCATCTCCTCGCGGAGGGCTTCACGCAAGGCTTCGGCGTAGGTAATCTCACGCAACTTCATGAGCCTCCGGCGTAGACGTAATTCTTCAAGTCATCGAAGGGTAGAGGTGAACCTTGACTGGCGAAGGCTACGGCGTCTTCAACTTCTCGTCGAGCGGTTGCATCGGCCTTGTCGATATCCGCCTTTGTTAGTAGCTTGCTTTCCTGTAAACGCTTCTCGAACGCGACAATTGGGTCACGCTCAAGCCATTTTGCAACTTCATCCTTCGGCCGATATTCTCCCTTATCGTATACCCCGTGGCCCTTCATTTTGTAGGTAACACATTCAAGGAACGTTGGCTCACAAACACGCCTCGCTCTCTCCGCCGCGGCTTTTGCCGCTACAAAAACCGAGATCACATCGTTCCCATTCACAATCATGGTTTCTATTCCGTAAGACCTTCCCCTTTCAGCGATTGAGGGGCTGGAGACCGCGCGGTTTACGGGAGTAGACATGGCGTATTGATTGTTCTCGCAGAAGAGTAAGACGGGCAGTTTCCAAAGCGCGATCAAGTTGAGGGCTTCGTGAAACGCCCCTGTATTGACGGCACCATCTCCAAAGAAGCATGCAGCAACCTGCCGACCCTTCTTGTGTTTCAATCCGAGCCCGACTCCGGCCGCGATGGGTAAGCCACTTCCAACTATCGCCGTTGCATAGAGCGAACCTGTTTTCGGGTAGATGGCAACGTGCATAGACCCCCCGAGACCCTTGCAGGTACCCGTGGACTTGCCAAACAGCTCGGCCATACAGAGTTTAGCGGGAACATCTTTTGCCAATGCGTGGCCATGGCCACGGTAGGTTGTGATGGTCAGGTCGTCGGGTTGCAGGGCCGCCATTGCACCTACAGCTATTGCTTCTTCACCGAGATAGAGATGGGATGGGCCAATTAGCGCCCCCTTTACGAGGAAGAGTTCTTCGATCTTCTCCTCGAAACGGCGCAGGAGGAACATTTTCTGGAGCATCTGGAGTAGCTTTTCCTTTGTTAGCCCGTGCTTGGCAAACTCGCCTTCTGGAACATCTTGGATTGTTGTTAGGGTCGTCAATGCGAAATCAGGCGCTGTGCTACGCGCACACTCAGCCTTTAGTTCTTCGCAACCAGCCGGCTAAGTCTGAGTGAAGGATTATACTGCGAACCGTACCAAACGATTGACGGGGCGACTCAGCTAGATGGGCGAGACAAGGACTCTCTACGCAATTGCTGAGAGTTGCCCATTCGACGCGTTACTCGTTAAAGATATGAGACGTGCCGTCAACGCCCTATTGCAACTAAACCTGAAAAGATTTAGAGTCCCCCAGAAGGAGCTTGCAAAGTATTCGGCCTTAGACGTTGTCAAGCAAGCCTTAGAGCTTCTGTTTGAATTCTCACCTTCCGAAAAAAATTACCGCGAAGCAATGCGGACGATTCAAGTCTACTCAGAGGGAGATGAGGAGATGTCGCGTACACTGCGGGACAGCTTTCGTTTAATCGCGAACGCCGTGTACAACGCATATACCGGCCAACGCCACGCTGAGTCTCTTGCCCCCGAGATACTCTTCCTACAAGGCGTTCCATTCGAACCAAATGAACTTCAACAATCCTTTAGATTCGTTGGCGTTCGGCCGCCCGATATAAGCCCGCCAAGCGTCAAGCGCACGACCTTTCTCGATGAAAACTTCGAACCTTACAATTTACTCTTGGAAGGAAAGATAACTCCTGAGAAAGCCCAAAAGGGTCGGGAAGAGCGTTGGGCAAGGACCATCAAAGCCACATTGAACAATAGTGGCACCGCCCTAATTCGTGTCGGCGCCGAACACGTGAGCTTACCGAAATCTGCAATAATGAAAATCTTCAGCGGAATTCGACGCTCAGCTACAGGAAACTTGCCGAAGATTCTTCAACAAGAAGGGATAGGAATCACGATCATCCACCGCATTCCAGATGTCAATGAGGTTTATGGAAAGAAGTAGCAACGACGGCGATGGGCGTTCGTCCTATCTTTTCTTCTTCGCGGTGAGTAGGTATTGGTAGACGAACCCGGCTAGTAGGGCTCCGATAATGGGTCCAACCCAGTACACCCAGAGACTTCCGAACGTTCCAGATGCGATTGCTGGGCCGAGCGCACGTGCAGGGTTTGCCGCACCCCCTGTCAATGGCCCCGCTATGAGAATGTCGGCCGTCAGCGTCATCCCTATCAACAATCCTGACGCGCCCACAGGAACCCTATCAGTGTATAATACCGCATAGACTGAGAACATTAGGAAGAAAGTGATAATCAGCTCCACAATTACTGCCACAACATCGCTTTGTCCTATCGCAGGAGTAGGCGCAGGTAAACCAAATTTGGTTAGGGCACCATTTCCGGGCAAAATTAGCTCATGAACCAAACCAGCGAAGGTTGCCCCCAAGACTTGGGCGACAATATATCCGACTCCGTCGTCAACGTCCAATTTTCTGAGGGCAACAGCCGTAATCGTAATGGCTGGGTTAATGTGGCAACCTGAAATGGAGCCGATCGCGTAGACCATTACCATTAGTATTATGCCATGTGCAAATGCAATTCCTATGAAAGAAGCGGCAGGCGATCCAACACCTAAGACTGGAAGGAAGATGGTTACTGAAACTGAACCGAAGAACACCAACGCGAACGTTCCGATGAATTCAGCGACGTATGCTTGCCTTCCCATCTCCATCATCTTTGGCACCCGTGGCCCTGCCTAGCCCATCGCATTGCTATAAAACACTTCAGCTTTCAGCCACAGCCAATATGGATACAAAAATCAAAACAGCGCCCAGCAGAGTAATCATGCTGTACGATTCTTTGAGCAGCAAACTCGACAGAATCATCGCAGCAACAATCTCTAGCATACCCACAACAGACGCTATCGTTGCCGTGACTGACTTCAAGGCCAGCACCCAAAGGCCGTATGGCAAAACAGTGCCAATGAGAGCGGTGTACGCGACCCACTCCCATCCCACCAATGGAACTGCTACGAGATCAAGGCCACCGAAGAAAATCGCCATTGGCGCAAGAAGGAAAGCCGTCGCCAACATGACAACAGCTGACATTTCAATTACATTTCTGTCACGGCGTAGGAGGACGCGTTTGTGTAGTACAATGAAGAAAGCCCAGATTAGACCCGCCGAGAAGACCAGTAGATCGCCAACCAACTCTCCGTTAGCGAGTGTAGAAAGGTTGCCGTTTGTTGTGATCAAGACAGCGCCCAATACGCCGAGAATCACTCCGACCTTTTTACGCGGTCCGAACGATTCCTGAAAGACCTTCCAACTTAGGAGCGCGACGACAATGACGTTCAAATCCACAAGAAGAGCGGTCTTGGCGGCGGTTGTATAGAGTAGACCAACAAATTGAAGCGAAAACGCAATCCCATTCAGCAACCCCAAAAGCCAAACAACCCTCTCCTTGAGGGCCGGTGCTCTGAACTCGCCGTGTAGACCCAATGCGGGTAGCAGAATGAGCGCTGCGACAGCCAGCCTTAGGAACGCAAAATTGTAAGCGTTGAGGTATGCGAGCCCAATTTTGACACTTACAAAGGTACTGCCCCAAAGGACACTTGAAATTATTAGAAGTACGAATGCTGATTCTTTGCTCTCTCGAACTGGCTGTCGCAAGTTAGTCATTTAGGAGTGGTAAATGCCCCGCATGTGGCTAGAGTTGTTGCCCGATCTGATAGGTGTAGATCGTGTGCCCGAGCAACTCATCATAAACTCCAACAGGTTTCCATCCTGGCACTTTGAAGTCATGCGACACCACGCGTGCACCAGGCTTCAACTCTGCCTCCAATTTGGGCCTAAGCCGCTCGTTTGCACTTGAAGTGAGGTAGAGGGTGATTACGTTTGCGTCTGATATGTTCACGTCAAAGAAGTTCCCCTGAATGACCTTCACTTTGTCTTCGAGGTCCAATCTCTTGATCTCGGTTCTGGCCCGCTCCACCAGGTCTTCCCTCAGCTCGATGCCGGTGGATTTGGCGCCGATATCTTTCGCTGCCAAAATGATCAGCCGACCGTCACCACATCCAAGATCGTAAAGAACCTCGCCCGGTTTGACTTGCGATAAGTCCAACATTTTCTTCGCAACCTCAAGGGGAGTTTGAACAAAAGGTGCAATGCTCATGAATTCAACCTTCCCGAACTTCGCCTTGACTGGGTGATTTATGCGTATCGTCTCTCGGTATCGGGACGTTCGACCTTGGGCGCTTTCGACCCCATCGGTATGCTCTTCTCTTTCTTGCCCGTCCACTTCACGTCTTCTTCTAAGAAGCGAAGGCACACGTCTTTGAACTGCTTGAAAATTTCTTTCAGTTCCTCCTCTGTGAACGTGTCAATGAATGAGGGGTTCCTCAGCCAGCTGTCCCACCCGCGAACGCTCTCAAAAAGTGCTGAATTCAGCCTGATGATGGAAGCGTAAAGTCCCAAGCGGTCGGCGGGGTCAAGCTTCTTAATGTCTTCGAGCGCCTTTGTTCGTTCTTCAGTCCACGACAAACCCTTCGGGGCACCTTCTAATCCCCGTCCACTGCCCTGACCGTAATTTAGCCTTATTCCCGAAATGAAGTCGGCTCGGACACCTCGCCACCTCCACACGGAAGAGTGCGAATAACTGCCACCATCTAACCAAACTTGTTCCATGCGCTGAAGTCCGCGCTCCTCCCGTTCTTGCGAAACCTAATTCAACAGCGAAGTCCCTCATCACCCCCAAGAAAACACTGCGAGATAGTGGTTCGAGTATGACTCGTATTGAGCCCAAAGTCATCAAACTCGCCGAAACTAAGCTCGACCAAGACGGCGTTGAAAAGTTGGCGGAACACTACGCCGCCACGGAATGGCTAGACAGGGCAAAGAAACTTCAAACAAATGAATCCGAATTACTTATCGAACTCGCGGGGCGAACCTGTTACAAGAGTTTCGGGGTCGGCTTGAACCCAAACGTAACCAAAATTCGTGACAATCCCAAAGATTACCTCGCCAACGTGTTGGAAAAGGGCGACGGAAGCATTCTGGAACACGCAACCGTAACCTTCGCCTTCCTTGACGTTAGTCGAATTTTCACCCACGAATTAGTCAGACACCGCGCCGGCACCGCGATGAGTCAAGAGAGCCTCCGATACGTGCGTCCCCAAGAAGTTAATGTCTGGATTCCGCCCGATGTGGAACCAGTATCAGAGAAGTTCGTCGAAACAGTTGAGGACATTCAGAAGCACTACCGCGATCTGGAAGCTAGTTTTGACTGGAACAAGATGACATTCGAACAGAAGAAACGGGTGACGTCGGCCTTACGCCGTATCTTGCCGAACGGTATCGCGACGAACATAATTTGGACTGCTAACCACAGGACCATTCGATGGGTGATAGAAATGCGCACAGACCCCAGCGCTGAGGTAGAGATCCGGAAGGTCTTCGGCCAAGTCGCTGAGATTTGCATACGAGATTACCCGCTCCTCTACGCGGACTTCTTGAAGACGAAACTTCCTGACGGCACATTCCAATATGCCCCGAAGTTTTCAAAGGTGTAGCACCTAAACCTACCAATTAGGTCAAAGACCTTGTCCGAACCCTTCTGGAAGACCTCAATCTCGAAAGTCGAACCAAACAAGATCATAGTCCGCGGCTACAACCTGATGGATCTTGTTGGAAACTACAACTATGCTGACCTGACATATCTTCTTTGGCGCGGGGAACTTCCATCCCGCAACCAATCTCGCATGATGGATGCTTTACTGACTGCCTGCCTCGAACATAGCCTCAACGCGCCTTCTGTCGACGCGACACGCTTCGTAGCCTCATGCGGCGTCCCACTGCAGTCTGCCGTATCAGCCGGTGTTGCCGCCATAGGCGACTGGCATGGCGGGGCTATAGAGCAGGCTGCGAAAATACTCCAGGAAGGTATCGTCCGCATGAAAGACACACAGATATCAGCAAAGGAAAGTGCTGAAGAGATCCTAAGGGAACTAACAAGGCGCAAGGAAAGAATTCCTGGATTTGGACATCCGACCCATACGAATGATCCTAGAACCAAACGGCTTCTAGAGATTGCGAAAGAGACTCAGCTTCTAGGGCCACATGTGGAACTTGCCCAGGCCATAGAGTCGTTAACTGAGAAGGTCTTGCGTAAACATCTCATTTTGAACGTAGATGGCTGCGTCGCGGCCATCATTTCAGATATGGGATTTGATTGGCGGTTGGGAAAAGGTTTCTTCATAGTAAGCCGCACACCAGGTTTGATTGCTCACGCCTATGAACAGATGTATAATGAAAAACCCTACAAGTCTGCCCCATGGAATGAGATAGTCTACACAGGCCCACCTGAACGGCAACCGACAAAATAGTCGCGAAACGAATTCGGCGGGGCCTAGCGGCCTTGCCGGGCTTTGATTATCTGGCCCCCGCCTTTTCTAAGCAGACAGCAGCTAGTCGATGCATTTCTCGAGCAAGCTTCGGTTTTCGCTCCTGTTCGAATTGTTTGGCAGAATCCTTGAAGAAGCCAGCAGCCTTCCTCAATTGGCCCATCTTAATCGAAAGATGGCCGGCGAAGAGCATTTCGTGGCTGTAACCTTCCTTACCAGCAGTTAGGCAAGTGTTCAAAGCTTTCAGGTAAGCGTGCGCCGCCCTTCGCATTGATTCACCCGATGAGTAATCTTGGACTGCACCGCGAAATTCGATTAGGGCGTAGTACGCTTTTTCCTGGGCACCCATAAAGTTGGTTGGAAGTTTCTTGTATGCTTGCCCGGCTCGTTCGTGCCAGTACCCTGCTTTCTTGAAGGCAGCTAACTTCTCGTAGCATCTTGCAAGTGTCTGGAATGTTCCAACACGATCTAGGAGCGATCCTTGACGGGCCAGTTTGCGATAGTATCCTACAGCCGTCTCGTAATGAGCTCCCAGCTCTGCCCTAATCGCGGAAGTCAGGAGACTCACGTAACGCGACCTCTAGAATCGAACGAAGGGAAATCAGAGTTCTTTGTCTAATACCTTGACTTCACACTTCACGAGCCCTTGGAGGGCCTCGGCGTCTTTGAGGCTTCCAACTATTGCGCCGTAATGCATAGGGATGACGACTTTAGGATTAAGTGTTTTCACAGCTTCGGCTGCTTCTTGCACCGTCATCACATATGTGCCGGAAACTGGAAGCAGAGCTACGTCAGCTCGTATATTCTTCATTTCAGGAATATGGTCTGTATCACCTGCATGGTATATGCGAAGGCCCTTGACAGTTATGACGAACCCTAGTTTTCCATCTTCCTTCGGATGGAAGACTTTTCCAGGTTCGCGGAATTTGTTCACGTTGTACGCTGGCACGGCTTCAATCCCAACGTCACCGACATTGATTTTGTCGCCCGGTTTCATGATTCTGATTTCTTTCACTTTCAGTTTTGACAGCTCGGCCTTAGATTGGGCATGTGCAACGATAGTTGTGTTAGGGCCGGTAATCTTCTTCAGGTCATCTACGCTGCAATGGTCGGAATGTTCGTGGCTCACAAGAACAATATCCGCCCTCGGCCCGGCTTGGATTTGGTACGGGTCTACGTATACGACCTGACCATCCTGAATTCTGAAACCGTCATGCCCTAACCAAGTCAGTTTGACACCTTGGTACTCATACATCTCTGAAACCGCCATGAGAGTAGCCATCGTTTCGATTTAAAAAGGGCACAGTTCTGTAGTCGAAGCGTTCTTGGCTCATGGCTTCCTCCAATGTTTTTGAGTCCCGCGATTCTAAGGACTGGGCCTCAGATTGAGGGTTGGTTGACACCTTGTCCGAGCAAGCCTTCGAAAACCTCTCTAGAACGATCCAAGAAGCCCTCGCCGAGTCCGGGTTCAAAACACCAACTCCTCCACAATCAGCAGCCATACCGAAAATCATGGACGGGGCCAACGTTCTACTTATCGCGCCGACTGGTTCGGGTAAGACCGAAGCAGTTCTTCTCCCCATCCTACACCAACTAACGAAAACGGACAACCGGCAGGGTATCTCGATCATTTACATCACACCACTGCGTGCATTGAATAGAGACCTGCTGAAGCGCCTCGACTTTTGGAGCAGGAAACTCGGATTCACGGTCGAGGTGCGACATGGAGATACAGCGCAGAAGGATCGGCGGAGACAGGCAATCAAGCCACCAGATTTCCTAGTTACAACACCCGAGACTCTGCAGGCAATCCTGCCGGGCACGAGGATGCGAATCCACCTGCGTCACGTCAGGTGGGTTGTCATCGATGAGGTTCACGAACTCGCTGGAGATAGACGTGGGGTTCAGTTGACAGTTGGGCTTGAGAGACTGAGAAAAATAACAGAGCGAGAGTTCCAGAGGATAGGGCTCTCCGCCACTGTTGGAAACCCCGAGGAAATCGCGGCCTTCATAGCGGGTGACCGAGCGTGCGAAATAATTCAAGTCTTACCTCCAAAAGAGGTAAAGTATTTCGTTGAATTCCCGCACCCAACCGACGAAGACAACATAATCGCCCAAAGCCTGTATACTGCACCTGAAGCGGCCGCCCGGTTGAATAGAATCTGGGAACTAGTTGAGAATCACGATTCGACTCTAATTTTCGTCAATAGCCGCACGAACGCAGAGACTCTCGGTTCAAAGTTCCATCAACTAAAACGCAACGTTGCCGTGCACCATGGCTCCCTTCCTAGGGAAGAAAGAATGCGCGTTGAGAATGATTTCAAGAACGGCCGAATCAAAGCACTAGTCTGCACTTCAACGCTTGAACTCGGAATTGACATTGGAAATGTTGACTTGACAATTCAATACATGTCACCTCGACAGGTCTCAAGCCTCATCCAGCGGGTGGGACGTTCAGGCCACAGATTAGACCGGGTGTCCCAAGGTGCAATTGTGGCAGTGTCGACAGAAGACATCCTCGAGTCAGTAGCTGCAGTTCAGAAAGCTCAGGAGAAATCGATTGAGCCAGTCAGGATTCATGAAAAAGCGCTGGATGTATTGGCACACCAGATAGCAGGCATCGTCTTCGAATCCGAAGCGGGAATCAGAGCCGACGAAACTTTCGCATTGATACGGCGCGCATTTGCATACCGAGACTTGTCGAGAAAAGAGTTCGACGAGGTGACAACCTTCATGGAGAAAATAGGTCACCTCAGAAAGGACGGAGACAGCCTGTTTCGGGCAGGTAGAACTCGTCAATACTACTTTGAAAATCTCTCCATGATCCCCGACGAGCGAAGGTACCAGGTCATTGATGTTTCCACCCAGCAGTCCGTTGGAATTCTAGGCGAAGAATTCATGATGACAAAAGCTAGGTTGGGACTGCATTTCATTGTGAAGGGCAGAGTTTGGCAGATCGAGCAGATATCCGATGATGCCCGCGTGTACGTAACACCAGTCGAGGACCCCACTGCAGCCGTCCCAGGGTGGGACGGAGAAATGTTACCTATCCCATTTGAGTTAGCCCAAAAAGTCGGTCAACTACGCGCAGAGGTTGCACAATCACTTGAAACCAGTACACCGTCGTCTGTGGTGACACAACTCGGTGGCAGATGGCCTACGGAGCGCTTCGCCATACGCAAGGTCGTCGAAGAGATTGACGACCATAGAAAAATGGGCGCACCGGTCCCAACGGACAGACGGATAGTTTTGGAGGCGTTCGATAGGTTCCTGATAATCCACGCCTCCTTTGGCGAAACCGTGAACAACACGCTTGGAGAGGTCTACGAGGAGTTACTCTCCCGGAAAGGCCTAGTTAGGGACTGGTGGTCGGATGGCTACCGCATCTTACTAGAGTTGACCAGCACTACTGATGACCTTTCGTTGGAGGAAGTTAGCTCAACCATTTTTGGCATTGAGGCGGGCGTTTTGGAGGGTGTGTTCAAGGGCGTCTTGCACAGGCATTTTCCGTTTGGCTACTACATGAAATTCATCGCTGAACGTTTTGGAGCCCTGAGGCGGGGACTGATGTTCTCAGGTGACAGCCTAAAGGAGCTGGGCTTGCGTTTCAGGATGACGCCAATTTACACTGAAACAATTCGCGAAGCGCTGATGCTTCATGTGGATTACCCCCGTGTTCGAGAAATCTACAGAATGATCAGAGAAGGTGAAATGGAAGTTGCCCTCTTCAGGGCGGGGGATAAACCGACCCCGTTAGGCTTTCACCTTCTAAACAAACACGTCGACGTGCCGGAACTAATTGCTCCAGAAACTGTAGAAAGGGATACTATCGCCAGACTGCGCTACAGCCTCGGCAATATGACCGTTGACTTGCTCTGTTTCGCATGTGGGGAATCAATGCAGGCTCAAGTAGTGAAAGCGCTTCGTCAAGAACCAAAGTGTTCATCCTGTGGTTCAGGGCTCTTGGCTATATCCACTTGGTCCACGGACTATCTCTCCCGAATCTTGGAGAAGAAACTCAAGGCCAAGTCTCTCGAGGAGGCTGAACGAGATACTCTCGCCCGAGCAAGACGGTCAGCCGATCTTGTCTTATCATACGGACGACGGGCCGTAGTAGCACAGTGCGTCTATGGCATCGGCCCGCAAACAGCTTCCCGAGTCCTCGCTAAGATGCATGACGACGAGAAGTCGTTTTACAAAGACCTCTTGGAGGCTAAACTCAAGTTCATAACGACGCGGCAATTCTGGGACAGGCGCTAAGTAGAAAAGTAGAACATTTTCCTTTTTCTAACCTAGCTCCAAGTGTTCCAAGCCACCTTAATTACCTAACGGCCGAACGGATTCTCGTGTGATCTAGATGTACCACTTGCACCAACACGAATTCCACCACGCCATGCCTTTCGGTATAATGAGCTGCGTATACTGCGGACTGCGAAAAGCGACCTACAAGCAAATGCGCGCGGCCAGAGTGCACTCTAATGGACATTGACGCTTCGGTCATAGTGAAAACGCTCCATTTTTAAGGGCTAAACTGCTCAGCCCCGACAAATTCGGGGCGGTGCCTTGTGGTAGGCGATCTTGAACGTCGACTAGTTGAACTGAGGTTTATTGAAGGCATCGAGAAAGTTGAGCATGTACCCTACCTTACAGGCGACCAGTTTTGGGTTCGGTTTAACCGCCCCTTAGACTTTGGAGAGCTCGAGGACCTAGTCAAGCAGCATGGTTACCTCATGGCCAGATTTGCAAACCTACCCTCAAAATTACCACGCGGCCTCTCAGAGATGCTTTGGAACGGCGTCACTCATGTCATTGCCAAGAAGATGAGCAAATGGTCTAAGTTCATTTCGTCTCTAGGTTTTGAACCGGAGGGAATCGCAAAGATCGCCGACGACCTCCATGGCCAATATCAGATTTTCATAGCAACCACTGAAGAGGGCATCCAATTGTTGTATGAGTATCTAGGATTGAAGTACATCCCACCGGCTCCGCCCCCACCTGTCGCCGCAGCCAAACCACCAGTGCCTACTGCCGCAAAACCAGCTCCCGCAGTGCCACACCCGGCGCCAGGACCCCCTGCGGTTAAGCCGCCGCCTGCTGATCAACCGTCACAGCCTTCACCTGCGCAACCGGGGCCTTCCCAGCCTAAGGGAGTAGGAGCTAATCCCACGCACACTGCCTCAGGGCAACCGAAGAAAGAAACAAGTGCTCAGCCGTAGAAACTCCCCGTACCTGAACCGAATTATGCCGGCCAAATAAGACTGGGATTCGAGACCAACTTATTCGTTGATGGCTTGATGGGCCGATTTCCTTCGGCCGGGCCACCTCAGGTTCAATGCAAGGAGCACGCAGAAGAGGAAGATCGATAGTGCCAGCCAGCCAACCTCACTCAGATCGGCCGGACTTGACGTGTTCAGCAGGCTCCAATTTGCGCTGACCACCTTGGGCGAGTCTACTGTGAGTAGGATTCTGAGGCTGCTCTCGTTTGAATCGCCCACCCAATGTGTGAAGATCGCCGGAGGTTGGCTGATCATTGGTGGAGAAACAATTACTGTGGCTGTTGCGTTTACGTCATACCAACCCGACCCTTCAGTTGTACCATAGTCTGAGTCCGCGCCTACAAAGTATTGTTTGGAGTATAAGGCAATGAGAGCGGAATTGTTGCTTAACTCCACTTGCCTTGAGGTTTCGTTGGTTGAGTCTTCCCACTCCAGGAATTTTACCCGCGAAACGTTGTTCAAGTAAGCGAGTGGCAGTACGCTGATAGTGTGCGAGCCTCGCACGGTGTCTATCTGAAGTTTCCCGGTCGAATCAGTCAGGTACGATGTGCCATCAAATAATATCGTTATGTTTGGAACGGACGTCTCGACGGATAGCTTCACGAGATTAGTTACGGTTATGTTGACTGGGTATGGATTGGATGAGGGCACCCAAGTCTCGCTTGACTTGACCAGCACGAGGAAGGATAGCCTCGGTTGGGAGGCGTTTGAAAAGGGAGGCATTACTAGTCGAACAGCTCGACTGCCGGCCCAACCGGCTGGAATGATTCCCGCGCTTAAGACTGTGTGGTTAGTCGAATCATATGCGATTAACGTCGTGTTCTGGCCAGTTGGTAATTTGTAACTCACGTTCACTTCCACAACAAAGGGTTCGCCTACTGCTACTTCGCTCGGCGCCTGCACTGAAGTCACTGTAGCCGTTGTATTTGCGGACGCGGTAGAGTTCTCAACCATCCCAAGCCTAGCGGGCTGATATTGCAGAGCTTTTGACCTCTCTACGAAACTAATGATTAGGTTGACGGCCGTAGAGTCGTATGCTCCCGTTTGCCGTATGGTCCAGACTTCGTGCCCAACATCCTCGAGGACATGGAACTCTTTGTGGAAGAAGTAAGTGCCGTGCCAACCCTCTGAGGGAGCACTATCGTAGAACTGTTGTCCAGTCGCCTGATAGTCGGGCAGGTTTCCGCCATAGAGAAACATCAGGTTTGCGCGTAGCTCGTGTGCGCTCTCGATTATGGTTTTCGCGAGTGGCACCGTGATGAGAACCAGCCCATCTCGACTTGTCCAATCTTCAGAATCGGTATGGGCTGCATCATTAGCTGCCGCCTGCGCCCCCACCGAATACCCTACGAGGTACGTGTGCTGATAGCCCTGCTGCTTTATCCAATCGTGAACATGCGCGAGGATTGTGGACTGTGATTGTATCAGTTCTTGGTTGATTGTTCGGTTTGCGGTAGGGTTGAAGGCTGGCGTTGACCCCACTTCCAAGGCGACTAGGCAGTAGTACTTTGCGAGGTCTTGGATGAATCGGACCGTTCCGAAGGACTCGTAGGAAAACGGGTTAACCCAGTACGAGTAGTATCCTTCAATCGATTCATCAGAGATCCCCCCTCCAAGCCACAAAATGCATGTGTCACTCTCGGGCTGGTTCCAATAGTACCATTGAGCGTCTGCAATTTTCACAATGGAAACCTTAGGTTGAATCGGCGCGGCTCGCCCGGAGGGAAGAATCATTGAAGCAACGAGGATGATGAGGACGAGAACCAACGTGTTCATGGCGATTCTTGTTGCCCTACCTGAAGATTGGGTCCTGGAATGGCGCATAGAATAACGAATGATGGCCGTACCGCCCAGTAACAGAGAACCCACGAAGAATACATCAATTGGTAAACTTAGGTCTACCCCGGTTACCGAAAGCGTCCAAACAGCCTTGATACTCCTAGGGCCGTTCATTGTCAGTGAAGCAAGTTCACTCGTCGAATTACTATCACCTGACCAGCCAACAAACTTGTACTCTTCCCTCAGAAAGCCAGACTGAACAGGGACAGCGTAGTTGGGACCCAAGGCAAAGTGGGCCTCTGTGCCACTTTCGTACCAGCCCTCGCCCGAGGTTTGGCCGAAGTCAGACTTTACGGACAGGTAATACTCCGTCCGATAAATCGCCTGAAGGCTCTGGTCCTGGACAACGAAAACCTGACGAGGATTGGAGTTCAGCCCATCAGTCCAACCCACAAAGACAAAACGTTCTCCTGCCGGCCCCTGGATGATGCTAGGCGCGCTGAGGCTATGTGTACCGGCCTGAACTGACAGGGTAACTGAGGTTCCGTCATTTAGTTGGTACTCTGTGCCGTCTAGTTTGATCGGGGCATTGGCTCCTCGAGTGCTCAAGGTTAATGCCAGAGGAGCTTTCGAAATAGTGATGTTGAATGGCAGTGCGCCACCGTTTGGGTCTAGGTACCATGCGTTCTGCCACCAAACTCTGTTCACAGCGAAAAGATGCCACTCCCCTTCAGTAGATGGAGCGGTAAGGTTGAAGGTGAAACTCGTCTGCCCCACGCTGGTAAATTCGCTGATAAACGTCAAACTCTGCACCATCAAACCTGCGTCATCATCCCAAATTCCAATATCAGCAAGAAAACGGTCTGAGTATTCTATGACTACTCCGACCTGCAGGGACGAACCGGGGAACTCATGGTCGGGGTGGTGGACGGAGACTATCTTCGCTGTGGGCGATGTGGCTGCATGGACTGGTGTTGTTTGAAATATGGCCAGCGACACAACGGCAACGGCGAAAACAAATACTGAAAGGTTGAGTGCCCGGCCACGTCGCATGCGGAGTCCATGCGATATGGGTTTATGACTTATTCAAAGCCATCGCATTCATAGCTCCGGATGGGGGGTCAATACACCACCCATTCGTTATAGCTGCGTGAGCTTCGCCTAGCGTTAACGGCCATGTGTGAATTCGACCTAACGTAGATAAATTGCATTCTTTCTTGCGTTGAAATTATTGGAGCTTAGAACTTGCCCGCGAAGCCTGAGAAAGCAATTACGGTTTCAGATCTTCGTAGGGTATACTCTAGCTCTAGGGGCATATTCAAGAAGACACGTAACGTTGTCGAAGCGGTAAAGGGGATCTCCTTTGACGTGGATTACGGCGAACTGTTTGGTCTAGTGGGGCCGAATGGCGCTGGGAAAACCACCACCATCAAGATGCTTACCACACTACTAACGCCGACTTCTGGAACCGCGAAAGTACTTGGTTTTGACATCGTCAAAGACGTCATCACCATTCGACGGGGCATCGGAATTATCTTCGGCGGAGAAAGAGGCCTCTATTACAGGGTAAGCGGCCGAGAGAACCTCAGATATTTCGCAGACCTCTACGCTGTTCCGCTTTCAAAGCGCGAGAAAAGGATCGGCGACCTACTCGAGATGGTGGGGCTTGCGACCCGAGCGGACGAGCGGGTTGAAGGATATTCCCGGGGCATGAAGCAAAGGCTGCACATCGCCAAAGGTCTGATCAACGACCCACAGCTAATTTTCATGGATGAACCTACGATCGGCCTGGACCCTGAGGCGGCTCGGGAGACTCGGGCCATGATTAAGGGGCTTGTTGAGAAGGGTAAGACTATACTTCTCACAACGCATTACATGTTCGAGGCGGACGAGCTCTGCCAGAGAATCGGTGTAATTAGCGGCGGTAGGATTGTTGCTTTAGATTCTCCCTCGGCCTTGAAACGCTTCGTGAAAGACGTAACAGTCATTGAGATTGAGGCATTCGGAGTTGCTGATGCGGACTTGACGGCTTTGCGTCAGCAACCTGACGTCACCACTGTCAATGCGAACCTTGAGGGGGAGCGGCAGACGATTCGAGTTCAAACTGCCCGCGGCTCAGAATTCATCCCTACGGTCACCAAACTTCTGAGCAAGGCGAAGATAATGGAAGTCAGGATAAAGGAACCCACGCTTGAGGACGCGTACCTGAAGTTGGTGGCCTGATTGAAGGCAGAAATGCAGACGCTATGGGGTTCCTTCAGGATGAGTATGTTGAATTTCTTTTCCGACCCCCAGTGGATAATACCAAACATCATTGCACCTTTCATATTCACCGCTGTAGCTCTGATTTTTTTCAGAAACGCTTCAGGCTCCCTCGCCTTGTATGCGGTTTTGGGTGGTGGAATGATGGGTATGTGGGGCAGCACTCTTTACGGGGCGGGGTTTGCCTTATCATTCGACCGCTGGAATGGCACCTTAGAATATGTTCTGGCGACGCCGTCTCGGCTAGTCTGGATCGTTGCAGGGCGTTCCGCTTCCAGTGCGATTCTGGGACTCGTAAATGCGCTGGCCGTACTCGTTGTTGCAGTTGTCGGTTTCAAAGCCCAACTTGGCATCGTAGACCCAATTGCATTTCTCTTAGCATTGGTTTTGACGCTGGCATCACTTTCTGCACTAGGAGTCCTCTTTTGCTCCTCTTTCCTCCTAACCCGTGCAGCTTCGGTACTGACGAATGGGTTGGAGATGCCGATCTACGTGGCTTCAGGTTCAATGTTCCCGATAGCCTTGCTTCCGTTCTGGTCGCATCCGCTCTCACTGTCGCTGGGACCAACGTGGGGAATTGATGCTATGCGATACGCAGCAGACGCGACGTACACTGGGATGGGCTTCGGTTTCTGGTCGGACATGCTAGTTTTGTTCGCTTCAACAATTGTCTACTTGGCGATAGGGTTCTGGCTTTTCATAGTCGTGGAGAAGAAAGCGCGGCGGGACGCTAGCCTGGTGGAGTACTAGCCTATGGCTTCACAGTTCCGTGAGTGGCCTGCTTTCCGAATATTCCAGAGCAGCGCAATATTTGCTTTCAGGGCCCTGTTTTCTTGGCTGCGTCCGGAGATGTGGCTAATGCAAGTCCTGACGCTGCCCCTCTTCGAGATGGCTTTTTTCGTCTACCTTGGCCGTTTCGTGGCTCCTTCAACGTCGAATATCGCATTCATTGCAGTCGGTAATGCGATGCAAGTGGCTTCGTTCAGTTCCATCTTCGCAGTCTGCAACCTCACCTCCGAGGAGAAATGGCAGGGAACCCTTACCCCACTACTCGCGACCCCTGCAAACCGGTTCCCACTCTTCTTAGGCCGCGCCATGTTCCAGATATTCAACGGTATGGCTTCAATAGCGGTGGGCTTCATCTACGCCACTTTCATCTTCGGCGTTGACATGTCGCATGCCAACTTTCTGGCACTCTCACTAGTCATCCTAATCACCTCACTCGCTATGACGGGCTTCGGGCTAATGCTCGGAAGCGTTGGCCTCTTCATGCGGACCGCGATGATCATTGCAAACATATTCCTCTTCATTGGGCAGTTGCTCTGCGGCGTCAACTTCCCCGTAACAGTCCTCCCCACGTGGCTGCAACCAGTCTCCTACGCCATTCCCATGACCTATGGGACAATGGCTGCGAGAGCAGCGGTTCAAGGCTGGGGAATTTTCCAACTCGGACCAGTCTTGCTACAGGAAATTGGGGCAGGTGTCGCAAGCATACTCATCGGCTACTTGCTTTTCAGAGGATTTGAAATCCTGGCGATCCGAAGAGGTACACTAGAACAATACTAACTGAATCAATCCAACGTTTCCGACATGCTATTCTAGAAGAAGACTACTGAGTCTAGAGGCCGGTTTGCCGGGGTAGCCAAGAGACCAGTCTTCTGGTCGGGCAACCTGGTATGGCGTCGGCTTGCTAAACTCGGAAAACGAGTGCCGTGAGCCGATGACTCTCTGAGTCTCGTGGGTTCAAATCCCACCCCCGGCGCTTACCGCTCCACCCCCTGTATCGATTCTCGATACGAAACCGAAAATTTCTTCTCCCAATGTTAGCACTTGTTAACCGTCTGGGAATCTCATGACTTATGACGGCCCCTCGGTAGCTTCTACTCTTAGAGGCAAGGTTCCGACTGGTTATGGCAGGCTGGATCAAGCACTAGAAGGCGGGTTCATTGCGGGTTCCGTCATTCTGCTCAGCGCCCCGGCCAGTAGTGAACTTCCAATTCTTGTGAGGAACTTCCTGAAGGCCTCTAACGAGGCGAGTCTTCTAATCTGTCGAAGCCTATCCTCGGGTGAGATTGTCTCAAGGCCTGACGATACCAATCTGAAGTGTATGATTTGCAGTGAGAAGCCAATTCCACCCTCCAAGAACATGTTGCCGGGGAAGGGTATTGAGAATCTCACAGATTTGAACTTCCAGATCGCTGAGACGATAAGTTCCGTTCAGCCGAGACGTATTGTTCTAGAGGTTCTTTCAGACATCCTGCTTAGGCATAAGGCGCTTCAGACTCGTAAGTGGCTTAACGAGTTCTTGGAGAAGCTGCGCTCCAAGGGTATCACAACCTTGGCAATTCTGAACCCGTATATGCATGCGGGGGAGGAGGTTCAAGCCGTTGTAGACCTGTTCGACGGCAACCTAGAGATAATTGAAAAAGATGCGAAAGGTCAGCTTCAAAAGCTTCTTCGAATCAACTGGATGCATGGCATTACGGTAACTGACCCGGAATTCCTACTCGAACTAGCTGCTCCGAAAGCGCCTTCCCGGCCCGAGGTGAAAGCAGCTCCAGCCAACAATCTCCCAGTTCAATCGACCCCTCTTATCGGTCGCGAGAAGGAACTGGCCGACGCTTTGCCTCTTGTGCTGCGTGAGGATACACGCGTGCTAACTCTTACGGGTCCAGGAGGAACTGGAAAGACCGCGCTTGGGTTGGAGGTGGCAAGAAACCTTCTCGGAAGTTTTCGGGACGGTGTCTTCTTCGTTTCGCTAGCTCCAATCACCGACCCCAGTCTACTTCTCTCCACCCTAGCGACAACTTTCGCGGTGAAAGAAGAAGGTGGACGACCGTTAATTGAGAGCCTCAAGAATTTCCTGCGTGAGAAGCGGCTGCTGCTTGTTCTCGACAACTTCGAACAGATCATCAAAGCGGCCCCGCAACTTTCGGATTTACTGACGGCATGCGCGAAGCTGAAACTTCTTGTCACTAGTCGAGAACCCCTGCGCATTCGTGACGAACGAGAGTTTCCTGTCCCGCCACTTGCAATACCCGATCTCAAGCATTTGCCACCCATAGAAGCATTGTCGCAGAATGCGGCTGTAGCCCTGTTTGTAGAAAGGGCACACGCTCTGAAACCAGATTTCGAATTGACCCAGGAGAATGCTCGCGCTGTGGCAGATATCTGCGTTCGCCTCGATGGTTTACCTTTGGCAGTGGAATTGGCTTCGGCACGCATTAGAATCCTACCACCACAAACCATGCTTAGAAGAATGGGGAGCCGTCTGGGACTGCTAACGAGCGGAGCCCGGGATCTGCCAGCCCGACAACGGACACTGCGAAACGCAATCGCCTGGAGCCATGATCTACTTGATGCTCAAGAACAGAGGCTGTTCAGACGACTGTCGATCTTCGTAGGCGGGTTCACACTGGAAGCAGCGGAATCGGTATGCAACAGCGATCACGATCTGGAGGTGTTGGACGGTGTGTCGGCGCTGGTGGAAAAGAGCCTGGTACGGCAGGTGCAGGTGAGCCGAGAGTCGCGCTTCAGCTTTCTGGAGACTATCCGCGAGTTCGCCTCGGAATGTCTTGCGGGAAGTGGCGAGTTGGAAGCAGTACGGATGAATTTCGTAGGCTTCTATCTGGACTTAGCTGAACGCGCGTACAAGGAGCGCCATGAATTCTGGACTGAATGGCTTTCTAAACTCGAGGCTGAACACGAAAACCTGAGGTTGGCCCTGGATTTGGCGGGGATTCTGAGGCTGAGGACTCAACTCCAACTGGCAGGCGCGATATCTTGGTTCTGGAGCCAACACTCGCATCTGACCGAAGGCAGAAAACGGCTAACCGATTCGCTTGAGGGTTACGCGGGTCGTGACGAGTTCTACGCACGAGCACTCGATGGGGCAGGCAATTTGGCAATGCAGCAGGGTGACCACATTACCGCCAGGACGCACTTGGAGGAGGCGCTGATGATACGGCGTGACCTGGGCGACGAAAACGAAGTTGCCCTAACGCTCGGAGATATGGGTTGGTCCTCATTTACGGAGGGCGACGATCAAACTGCACTGCTTCGCTTTGAGGAAAGCCTCGCATTACTTCGAAAGGGAGGAAATAAGCAGCTGATTAACCAAGCCATCCTTAATGTTTGTCAGGTGCTTGTCAGTCAGGGTCAAGTCGGAAAAGCTCGCCCCGTCGCCAACGAGGCACTTGCACTCGGCATGAGTCTAAATGACCTCCGTGCCCAACAGAGCGCTCACCACTTCCTCGCAGACTGTAGTTTGATCGGTGAAGACTGTACCGCAGCCTACGAGAACTACTCCTCCGCACTAAGGCTTGCCGTCGAATTCGGTGACATGTTCCAGGCGACTATAGAGATGCACGGAGTGGCCATGGGATTGGCGGGGATGTCGCAGTTCGAACGAGCGCTGCGCCTGGATGGTGCAGCTACAGCGTACAGGCAGGAATTGGGCGGAGAGTTTTCCGTCCCGTTTTGGGACGCTCTCCTAACGAAATATCTTGGTCAAGCCAAGGAGCAACTTGGACCGAAAGCCTCTGCCGCGGCATGGGAGGAAGGCAAACGAATGGGTTTCCAGGGCGCGGTCGCGTACGCGCTGAACCCGGAGGAAAGATAATCACGATCATGACAGCAGCAGGATGCCAGCAAGACTATCACCCTTTTTTCCGTCCTCACGGTCTAGAGGTCTTTTTTCGAGCAGGTATGGGCAAACAATCCTTGTTAGTCGACGGTCAGGTCGTGCCAAGAGTTTGAACCTTACATTCTTTCATGGCGAGCGTGCCTTTGCGTGCCTAGTAATTTGAACTCAGCGTAATTGGGTGTCGACCTAAGAGTTTAGTGTAAGGCAAGCATTACTCATGAACGATAATAGTTTGCCAGACTCGAAAGACTCATCCAACACCAATCATCCGGTGTTCGCGCGGTCACGCACAGGAACTACGGGGGGTTCAAATCCCACCCCCGGCGCCATTCAGTTCCACTCCCTGTATCGATTCTCGATGCGAAACCGAAAATTTCTTCTCCTAATGTTGGCATTTGTTAACCGTCTGGGAATCTCGTGACTCATGAGGGTCCCTCGGTAGCTTCTGCTCTTAGAGGTAGGGTTCCGACTGGTTATGGTAGGCTGGATGAAGCACTTCAGGGGGGGTTCTTTGCAGGCTCCGCTGTTCTGTTGAATGCTCCCGCCAGCAGCGAAGTTCCAATCTTTGTGAGAAACTTCCTCAAGGCCTCTGACGAGGTAGGTCTCCTAATCTGTCGAAGTCAATCTTCCGCTGAAGCTGTTTCACAGCCTGATGATAAGAATCTGAAATGCATGATTTGCGGTGAAAAGCCAATTTCACCGTCCAGGAACTTTCTTCCAGGAAAGGGCATTGATAATCTTACAGAATTGAACTTCCAAATCACCGAGACTATAGGCTCCGTTCAACCGAAACGTGTTGTGGTAGAGATTCTATCGGACATCTTGCTCAGGCATAAGGCGCTCCAGACTCGTAAATGGCTTAACGAGTTCTTGGAGAAGCTACGCTCCAAAGGCATCACAACCGTAGCAATCCTGAACCCGTACATGCATGCGAGTGAAGAAGTTCAAGCCATTCTAGACCTGTTCGACGGCAACCTCGAGATCATCGAAAAAGATGTGGAAGGTCAACTTCAGAAGCTTCTTCGCGTCAAATGGATGCATGGAATCGAGGTCGCGGAAAAGGAGTTACCTCTTCTTGACTTGGTTACCGCAAAGCCCGTTTCTCGTGCCGTGCAGGTGACCCGGGTTACAGCCTTCAAAGAACCACGTTGGCTCACACCTTTGGTCGGCCGAATCGCAGAACTCTCGAAGCTCAAAGCCGCATTCAACGATGCACTCGACAACAAATCTTCTGTCGCCGCAGTTCAGGGTGAAGCTGGCGTCGGTAAAACGCGTCTGATGCAAGAATTAGCTGTCTCCGCTCATGCAAAAGGAGTTGTTGTGTTAACTGGCAGAGCTGGGGAGGAGAAGATTCCCTATGAGCCCTGGGTAGAGCTTCTACGAGAATATATCGGCCAGACGCCCGGTGAGGTGCTTCGCCGGATGCTGGGTGGGAGTGCGCCAGAGTTTGCAAGACTGGTACCGGATATAGCTGCGAAGATCGGGACAGTTCCGCCGTCCAAGCCCCTTGCTGAAGAACAAGACAGGATTAGATTGTACGAGGCTGTCACTCAGTTCCTAATCTCGATATGTAGTGAGAAACCTCTGCTGCTTCTGTTTGATGACATGCATTGGGCCGATCAAGCGTCGCTAGGTTTGCTTGAGCACTTGGTGATGGGTTCAAGCAACTTTCGGGTCCTCACATTAGTCGGTTACCGAACTGAAGATGTCAGCACGGACAGGCCTCTCTCTAAGATGTTGATGAAACTCAATAGGGAACGCGTCCTCGAGAACGTTTCCGTGAAGAACTTGAACAGTGGCGAGACAACAGAGCTGATCAAGCAAACCTTCGGAGAACCTATAGTGTCTCCCGAGTTTGCTGACTTGATTTACAATCGCACGGGCGGCAACCCCTTCTTCGTGGAAGAGGTTCTCCGTTCGCTCGTCGAGGATGGAACCATCTTTCGAACCGAGAAGGGATGGGACCGGAAGCCAATCCAGGAAATCGTCTTACCAGAGAGCGTCAAGTCAGTACTAAAGTCAAGATTGACAAAACTTGAGCCAGAAACAGTGAATGCCCTAACTATGGCATCGGTCATAGGTTCCGAGTTTGACTTCGAAGTCTTACGAGAGGTGACTCAGACAAAGGAGGATGCGTTACTAGAGAGACTTGAAGAAGGCATTACCGCGGGGCTCATTTCAGAGGTGCCGAACCGTAAGGACGTTTTCAGGTTCGCTGATAATCGCATTAGAGAATTGTTGTTAGGGGACCTGATTCGGAGCAGGCGGATAAGGTATCACGTCAGAATCGCTGAAGCCATGGAGAAAGCCTACTCGAAGAATCTGGAGAACCTAGCCGAGACCATAGCCAAGCATTTCTCTGAAGGCGGTGACACAGAACGAACCGTCAAGTATTCGCTTATGGCGGGTGACAGGAACAGAACCATTCATGCCTATGACCAAGCCATCACCGACTACAAACGTGCAGTAGACCTCATAGACTTGGAGGGGAACAAGAAGAAGGAGAAGGAGCCTGTTCTAGAGAAGCTAGCCGAATGCTACTTCTTCGCGGGGCAGTTCGAAGACGCAACAGGAACGTACCAGCACGCACTCGCCATTCTCGAGCAACTGAATGACAGGAAAGGATGCGCTCGCGTGTGCCTGACTCTCGCTCGAACTTGTCTCAGAGCAAAGGAGGGTGACGCGGGCATTGCAGAGGCAAAGCAAATCCTGAAGCGTGGTCTAACGTATCTCGGTGAGGAAACCGAGAGCTCCGAAGCCGCTTCTATTTACGGTAGGCTAGCATGGGTACATGCCACGATGGACGAATGGGATGAGGCCCTGACTTGGGCCGAGAAGGCAATGGAGGCCGGGAATAAGACAGGCAACTATTTCGCAGTTGCGGGAGCGCTTGCCGAGAAGAGTTCATTCTTAACTGATACTGGTAAGATAGATGAGGGGCTACCGCTCTGGCACCAAACTCTCGACTTGGCAGTAAAGCATGAAGAATACGATCTGATTTGCTCTGTCCTGTCGAACCTGATGATCTATACCTACCCGAGAAGCTTGGGTGAAGCAAGAGAATTCGCAGTGCGTCACCATGAGCATCACAAGCGCGCAAACGACATAATGGGCGAAGCGGGTGCTCTCGTTCACCTGGCCACGGTAGATTTCTTGCTGGGGAATTGGGGCAAAGCCCTCGAAGAGGAGAAAACGGCAGCAGAGATCGTGAAAAAACTTGGATTAGCTTCGAACTCAGTGAATTTCCACAGCACTGAAGGGTGGACATCGCTAATGATAGGGGACATCGAGAAAGCCGAAACTAGTTTCCAAAACGCATCACGTTTACTGACAGAAGCCTCGAAGATCACTACCAGAGTGGAAGTCCGCTTGGGACTAGCCCTTCTGAGGTTGGAGCAGGGCAGGGAGGACGAGGCGAAAACCCATCTTGAGACCTGCGTAAACGCGTTCAAGAAATGGGAATATACGACCCAGCCGATTTACCACATTCAAACCCTTCTCCATCTAACCTCAATCTATGCAAAGAAGAATGAAATCGAGAAAGCACGCGAAACGTCGCAGTGGGCCAAGAGGCTTGCTGAGACGCTGAAGAGCGACGCGGGTTTGGCGATGGCTTCTCAGGCCGAAGCGAGCCTTCTGCTTGCCACTGGCGATAGAAAGGGCGCTGAGGAAGCTTACCTGAAATCCTTCGAGCTATGGGAGAAGGCTGGTTGGCCCTACTATCGCGCCAGGGCCCTAGCAGAATACGCGGAGGTACTAGCGAAAAGGTCTCCTGAGGAGTCTCGCAAACGCCTGGAAGAAGCTGTTGAAATCTTCAGGAAGCTTGGCGCGAAAAGAGACCTAGAGAAAGCAGAAGCCAAACTAGCAGCCCGCACCTGACCGGCTTATATGTACCGGTAAATTGGGGTCAGAATCCCACCCCCGGCGCCAGTCAGATCTGTGATAAGACAGCTTATGAGGCGACGAGAACAGCGCATAGTCATTAGGTGCGAGAAATGAAGATCCAGGCCGACGAGACAAGAAGCGAATTCGGAAAAGGATTAGCCTACTGCCTCGGCCTATTTCTCGCTCACGCGGATCGATTCCGATCTGAGAAGCAAACATACAAGCACCTGGACCGAGCCGCGGTTGCGAAGGAATTACACGCAACATATAGCATGATTGAAGCGGAGAGGTGGTTTAGCGGTGCCAGCGTACACTTGAACGGGTTGCAGGTTACGGTTGCGCCGAAAGTGCTACGGAAACGCCTAGCAACGTTTCGAGATAAATGTGTGAGTTGGGGGAGCGGCTTCGGATTGAATAAGAAGAGCGCACCAACGAAGAAGGATTTTGAATGGACAATTCGGGAAGCTAAAGATCTCTTATTCGAACTGGATAAGTTAAGCGGTGTGAAGCCGATCAAAGCCACATTTGAATGAGTCTGTTTGTCAACCCCATCCTTTTCTTGCGTCAAATAAGCAATCTAAACAATCATCCGGTGTTCGCGGAGCCAAGCACAGGAACCGCAGGGGGTTCAAATTCCACCCCCGGCGCTTTCTGATTAACCCACTACTCTCTTTTCCACTGGGGGAAATCATTTCCTTTGGGTTATGGATGGAGAGGCAGGGCTACAGGAAATCTACGGTTCGATATTGCATACAGGCCCTGAAATCGGTAGCTAGGAGCGCTAATTTGCTGGAACCTGAATCGTGGAGGAACTAAAGTTCTCCTGTTGGGAGTGTGTGAGACTCCTGAGACTCTACTGCATTGCTGACAACTAGTAGCTGTCACCAACTCTGATGATTCGCAGTAACACAGCACCTTTCATATCTGCTTGCTTTCTAACGGCTTGTCAATCGAAAGGATAGTGACCTTCAGGAGCGTAATGAGTTGGAGACAACTTCTCTTCACGACATAGGCTACCTAAGGACCATTCTTAATGCAGTTCAAACTGGAATTCTAATGATTGATGCAGAAAATCACAGAATTGTCTACGCTAATCCCGCCGCTTTTCAAATAATTGGCCACCCGAAGGAACGAGTGATCGGAGCGGTATGCCATAGTTTCATTTGTCCAGCAGAAGTTGGAAAGTGTCCAATTACAGACATTGGACAAAGCATAGATAATTCCGAACGTGTCGTAATTGATGCGCGTGGAGAACGTGTGCCGGTTCTCAAGACGGTAGTTCCCACGATAACAGAAGGACGCAAGTACCTAATCGAGAGCTTTCTGGACATTAGGGAGCGAAAACAGAGTGAGCAGCGCCTTCTCTCTGAGCGATTGGCGGCTATAGCCGAATTGGCAGGTATGGTGGGTCATGATCTGCGCAACCCATTGCAAGGAATCGCTGGAGCCGCATATCTATTGAGAAACGAATCGTTGAGTCCGAAGGAAAGAAATGAGTTGCTTCAACTCATCGATGATGGCGTGAGATATTCAAATGCCATCGTAGGAGACCTTTTGGACTATTCAGCGGAAATCCGATTGAATCTCGAAGAGGCGGCTCCGAAATCGATCATACAAGATGCAATAAAGGCGGTCAAGGTTCCAGAGAGTGTGACGCTAAGGGACTTGTCAGAAGACCACCCAATACTCAGAGTTGATCTAAACAGGATGAGAAGAGTTTGCATCAATATTCTCACGAATGCTATCGATGCTATGCCCGAGGGAGGAGAAATCACAATTGCGAGCAAGCGGTCCGGTGATAGCATAGAAATTGCTTTCACTGATACCGGTTCCGGTATATCGGAAAAGGCAATGGAGAATCTTTGGAAGCCGCTCCAAACCACTAAAGCAAAGGGAATGGGATTCGGGCTGGCCATATGCAAACGCATTGTGGAAGCCCATGGGGGCTCCATATCAGTTGCGAGCACTGTAACAAAGGGAACGACCTTCACGCTAAAGCTCCCAATCGAACATGCCCATGGATGTGAACCATCATGAGTGAAGGCGAAAAAGGCAGGATAATTGTGATAGATGACGATGAAGGAATACGCCGAGTCGTTGCAATAGCTCTAGGTAATGAAGGGTACATAACAGCGACGGCGAGCAATGGGAAGGAAGCCATCGAGAAATCCCAAACCAACTTCTACAACCTTGCCCTCATAGACATCCGTCTACCCGACATGGACGGCACAACTCTTCTGACCGCCATGAAGGAAACGACTCCTGAAATGAGGAAGATTATACTGACAGGATTCCCCGCTTTGCAGAACGCCATAGACGCAGTGAACAAGGGAGGGGACGGATACTTGGTCAAGCCGCTGAACATGGACGAACTCCTTCGAACGGTCCGACAACAACTCGAAAAACAACGTGAAGTGAAGGAATACGGTCAAACAAAAGTCGCAGAGTACGTCGAGACCCGAATCAGAGAGATGCAGGCAGAGGAACACACCAAGCCTAGCAAGTCCCCGTAGTGCTGTACATATTATCTCCAACACGGGGGGGAACCAAAGAGAGATGGTTTCAAGTGCACGAGAGCTAATCAACCGTGCTCGTCAGATTTTCCGTCGGCCCACTAACATGCAGCCTGGTTCACGTAATGGTGTGTGTGGGTCTAATGGTGCGGGCAAGCGAATTTGAACCGTCATTTGTGTGTGGGTATAGTGGTGCGCACACACACCAAGAATTCACTTCTGCTGCGTCAGCTTGGAGTTTTCAACGTAGCCTACAAGAGTTCTTTGCGGATCGTCCGAGAACTCAAGACCTAACCGAGAATAAAATCTCCTTGCAATCGCTTTCCCGATGACTCGGCTGCTTCTCGGTCCGAAAGTCGTATCTAATGCCAAGAGGAGCATGTTCAATCGGGAAGGTATCTCGTCCTTTTTGACTGAGTAGACTTTCTCCAAGTGTTCAAAGAGGGTTTCAGAGACCTTAGGACTGAGAAGCTGAGCTAGGGTTTCACGTATGGATTCGGTCAAGATAGCGTTGAAATCCTGGTCTTGTCGACGATTCAAGGGGGATCAACTAACTATCGGCGCGTTTCTTTGCTCCTCCAGGCCTAATGCTAGGCCGATGTAGCCCCAGAATTGAATCAGCTCGATCGGATGACCCGAATAGTACCAGCCTTGCAAACTCCCTAGACTGAAAGCTATGTCGGCCAACGCGGTCAAGAGCAGGCCAAGAATAATCCAGACCCATGCACCAGCTATCTTCCCTCCTCTAAAGACGAAGAACATGAAAATCGCAAGCACGACAAGCATCGAATCAAGAACTGGATACGCCACATCGTAACTCTTCGTCAGGAAATCCTCAGTCGACACGACCAACGGACCTATGAGAAAAGCGTACGTCAAGCCAAGAAAGAGCAGCCCTACCCCCAGGGCAACGAAAGCCATCTGTCTTTTGAGGCCCGCACGGAAAGCCCACAGAAATTGAGTGATAACTATTGCAATGGGAATGTAACCCACTAGGTAGAATACATCGGCAAGCGATGGGTATGGAATCTCGATTTGAAGGACAGTCTCATAAATAGCCCACGCCGTGTCTCCCAAGAACCATAGGAAAATACCAAGAAATAGCCCCAGATGCACAAGCCCGGCCTTGCCTCGAAACCCCCAATGACGAGTCGCCAGGAACGCAAGAATCGAGCAGATTCCAGAGGCTAACACAAATACGTAATCTGTCACAGGAATTAGAAGTTCAGATGATTGCAACGAGAAGTAAGTCACAGTGACTAAAGCCGCAACGACTATGCCGACCAGATACCTAGCTCGCATCTAATCACGTCTGGCTTCTGAACGGATTATGGATCTCCCAAGTGACCTCCACCCTCTCTATCCAACAACTATTCGCCCCCAATTGAGCTGTACTATGCAGTGGCATCCTGAGACGTCTTCCAGCGTGCTCTGGCTTCCTCCAGTTGAAGTTTGAAGTCGAAGTTGAAGTTTGATGTTTCTTTGTACTCCCATTCCAGAATTGCATAGAGCCTTCTGATGATGTGCCTTTCAATCGTGATACCGCCTTTGCCAAAGGTTTTGTCGAGCAACATCGAAAGTTCACGTGGATGCCCTGGTATGTCGCCTCTTGCGAGTCGGTCGTGTCTCGCCAAATAGTCTAGGAGGGCCTCTCGAACCTTCGCTCCCAAGAGATCGGTCAACGTCTGTTCAACGCATTCAATAAACAAATGGCCGAATTCGTCTGCACCGATCTTCGGTGCGATTCTGGTTTCGTAGAGTGATAAGCTGGCGACCATTTCTTTGGGATCTGTTTCAAGCTTCTCGTTAGCCACCTCATGGACAGGGGACAATAGTATGCTCTTGTTCATCTTCATCCCATCTGCCCTATGATTGGCAGCGCATGACCCTATGATTTTTGGTACAAACTTTGTCATGACGACTAAGGTGTTCATGCAAGGGCGTGATGTTTCTGGGTCTTCTCTGGTTCATGAATATGGGAGGTAAGCTGAATTTGATTGCTGATTCGGAGAGTGAGATCAATTCTCGGTCCTCTCCTTGAACTGACGCCATTCTAAGCTGCTTGCAGACAGATCGGTTAGAAAGCTCTCAGATCTGGAGACGCGCCGGGCAAATCTTAGGCGGCATTTGGGAGACAGCACAAACCGAATTCGCATCAAGGCCTCTGGGTTCTTCGGCTCTGGGAAATCGCAGGGTTCTCCGGGTTGATTCAACAAGTATTCAATCTATTCAAACGACAAATTACGAGTCTGTCATCTCAATCGAAGACAGAATTCCTGCCAATCTATGACTCTTCAGATGCAAGCAGCCACGGTTAGTGACCAGTCACAAATGGGCTAGGTCAGCATAGCAAAATTTAGAAAAAATTTAGCAAAATTCATGGAAAAGCAAAATAGCAAAATTCATGGAAAAGGATAGAAAGAGCTATAGAAAAGAATGACAGTTGCATCAGAATGATGCAGTTCTGGAGATGAGAATCTGCCCAAGCTACTACTTCTGGCTATCTTGATCTTTCTTTTGTGCTTGGGAATGGTTAACGTGATGGCTTTTGCTAAAGGTAATGGTAACGGTAACGGGAAAGGAAAGGGCAACGGCAACGGAAATGGGAATGGTAACGGGAACGGTAATGGCAACGGTAACGGGAACGGCAATGGCAACGGGAACGGCAACGGGAATGGTAACGGTAACGGGAAAGGAAAGGGCAACGGCAACGGAAATGGGAATGGTAACGGGAACGGAAACGGCAACGGAAACGGTAACGGAAACAGCAACAGCAACGGGAACGGCAACGGGAACAGCAACGGGCATGGGATCGAAAGGAACAACGAAGGTGACAATCGGAAGGGTACTAGTTATGCTGGCGTCAAGGGCAAGACAGGTACTAGTTATGCTGGCGCCAAGGGCAAGACAGATGTGGTTCAACAGATAGTTTCGACGCCTACCGTCCAAGCAACGGTCATGGCGTTACTGATCACGTCTCCTGCAGTTGCGGCATCAGTTAGTTCTGCGTGGTGGAGCCCTGAAGGACTAATCCAAAGGTTCTCCTTCGCCTCGGGTGCTGTCGGTGAAAAAATCAGACGCAAGAATGTATTACTAAACAGAAAGAGAAGGGAGATATACTATTTCGTCGTCAACTTTCCATTTTCACACTTTCGTAGGATAACTCGGATGGTGGGGGTCGGCCCCAATGAGGGTTCGTGGCACCTAAGGATCCTTGAGAAGATGGGCCTTATCAAAAGTCAGTATTCCGGACGATATTTGATATATCATGCGAACAACATCGACAGCCGAAGTAATCGACCGGCAAGCCTCATCCCAAACAGCAATGCAACGAAGATTCTAGAGTATCTACTTAGAAACCCAGGCGTCAAAATCACACATGTGACTCGAGCCTTGACGATGAATCGTAACACTGTTTCATACCACATAAAGCGCATGCAGACAAATGGGCTTGTTGAGAGACTTGAGAGAAATGGCTTAAGATTGGCGAGCACAGGCGATGATCATGGAGAAGGATTGCAGCATGCCATTGCCAACCCCATGGCTTCAAGAATTGATGTGGCCCTCGATGGTGCAGTCTCATCTCCGCCCGGCACGGTTGTGGAAGCAAGTGGGGAAGCTCAAGGAAAACCACAGGAACATGTGCTTCGTATATGAAATGCGGGTTAACGGATTGCCAAAACGCATCAAACCGTGGTGGGCTGACATGCGCCTAGTTCCATTGCGTGAGATCATCCGGTGTTCGCGCAGTCCCGCATAGGAGCTGCGGGGGGTTCAAATCCCACCCCCGGCGCTCTTTTACTCCACCCCCTGGATCGATTCTCGATACGTCCAACAAATCGAACCCAACACCCTATCCGAAATCCTCAACTTCGGATTATGGATGCGCAAACAAGGCTACAGACACTCAACCGTCAAATACTGCATCCAAGCCCTCAAATCCATCGCCAGAAAAACCAACCTCCTACAACCAGAATCCGCCAAACCACAAACTCCCAAAACCACACGAAAAACACAACATAAGCCTAGCTAAGCTACTAATCACCTAAAATCTCACGAAAACAGCAGGGCTCATATCATGCTTAGAGCTCGCCCGCCATCTTATCCATTTCTTATCGCACCACGAAATGCATGTGCTCGCTTCGCTCGCATAACGATTCTGTTGTCACACGTTTAGTTGGGTTTTGTTGGGGTCTGTTTTTATGTATTGGGTTTAGTGGTGCGCGCGCACACGTAACTTGTATTCACGTCCTTTGGCACGTTCCCCGCTTGCGATATTAGGTGACGAATAGGACAACGAAAACCAGGCCGTCACCGTGATGCTCCCTTTTCTAGCAACTGGATGCCCAAAGACGAGAACGAATTGCGAGCTTGCGCGAAGACTCCTAATCCCAATAGGGTGCCAGGAAAAGAAGGCCCACCTCGAAAAGGACGTGGGCAAGGCCGCTATGTGTATCCGCTAATAAAGGAAACAAAAACGCATGATAAAAGACAAGAAGAAACGGGCAGGTGCTCCCCTATAGGAAAAGTGTATTGGGGACAAATGAGTACAGTAGACTACCGGGGTTTCTGTGTTACCGCCTAACAAGGCCATAGTGCCGAGCTTGAAGAGTTTCGATAGGGCACTTGTTGAATCACTTGAGGAAACCATAATTGCCGTTCTAGGTAAGCAAGTCGCGGAGTCTTTCATTTACTACTTCCATAATCATCTAGGGCTGTCCAGGGAAGACATTCCTTTACACGTGGAAGAGCTCTCTTCAACACTTGACGGAGTGTTCGGCGTTGGTGGTACCGTTCTGGGGCGGGCGACTGTTCGAAGATTATGCGCGAAGTTGGGTTTGAGTTTGGTTCAGAAGCAAAATTCTTCGTTTGTTGAGTGCATTGAGGATGCAAAGAAAATACTGCTGAAGGGGCAAGGGCAAGTTGGATGAAATATATAGCAAGTTACTTTCCTCAGATACTAAGGCGGACCTTCTGGCGCTATTTCACAACAATCCAGGGCTAAGTGATACTATCGAGGGTGTGGCCGGGAGGATTGGAAGGACGGCTAGTGAGATTAAGGCGGATGTGAAAGACTTGGTTGATCTCGGCCTTCTGGTAAAGGAAAGGTTCGGTAAGTTGGATGTAGTTTCTTTCAACACGAATAAGGACAAACAGATTCAAGAAAACATTTCGAATCAGATCAAAAGGAGGGCAGACTGACCGTGGTGGACCGCGTAAGGACTGGAGTAACTCAACTCGACGAAATGCTTGGCGGCGGGTTCATTTCAGGCGACGCCGTATTGGTTGCGGGAGGCACTGGAACTGGGAAGACGACTCTTGGCTTGCAGTACCTCGTGAATGGTGCAACCCAGTTCGGAGAAAACGGAATCTTTGTAACCTTCGAACAAATGCCCAACCAAATCTACCGAGACGCGAAGAATTTTGGATGGGATTTGAAGCGGCTGGAACAGGAGAACAAACTCAGGCTAATCTGTACCTCACCAGAGCTTCTCCTCGAAACCCATAGGACCAAGCACTTCCTTGATGAGCCTATCAGGCAAGTTAAGCCTCGAAGGATCGTAATTGACTCGCTCAGCAATCTTTCAATGTACATTGAAGAGAAGGAGGTCAGAAAGGAAGCTTACCGACTCCTCAACTATTTCAAAACCAAGCAAATTAATTCGCTGTGCACCTGGGAAGCGCCGGAAACCATTGGGGAAGGCGTGTGGTTAACCGACGTGGGGCTGAGTCGAGTTGCAGACTGCATCATTCTCATGAGACTGGTGGAGATCGACTCAACCATGCGGAAAGCGTTGGTCGTGTTGAAGCTTAGAGGAAGCGATCACGACAAAGCACTACGGGAGTACGACATCACCTCTCAGGGCATCGCAGTGGCTCAGCCGTTCACTGGATTTGAAAGCATAATCACAGGCGTACCGAGACGGGTGCTGTTACCAAGAAGTTTTTAACTTTTAACTTTTTAACTTCTTGAAACCACAAAACCTCTGGACGGATTCAATGTGAAGTTTCAGGAGTAAGATGGTTAGAAGAGTCTGTCTAGAACATCATAGAGCGGTAAGCGACCCTGTCGATAATTCTTCTCTCTTGGGTTCGCAGAGAACTACTTCCAAGTCTCCTCGATAACCTGGTACCAGGACGGATGCTGGGTAGCATAGTCGACGAAGCGCCGTATGCGGGCGACAATATTCTTGTCTTTTCGCTTCCTCTTGATAAGTTGCCGTGGATAAGAGATTCATCTATACGCCGGGTTTAGTCGGCCTAACATTTTCTGCGCTCGCTCTTGTGTCCCTGCCTAGCTGGTAAGATTTCTCAGGAAGCCTTCCTCACTTTGGCTGTCAGCTGAGAACGTTGGGTCAATTATCAACTCGTCAGGCTTAGTGTCCTTCACTACTCATATTCCTAATGGGGCACTCAACGAGAAGGCGCCTGCGCCGAGAACGATCATCGTCACTGCAAGCAGAATGTATAGCGCATCAGTTTCGTATGCTGCCGCATTCTCCCCGATAAGATAAGGCGCCTTGATCTTAGTCTTCTTCAAGGCGATGTTTCCAATCATCTCTAGGGCGATGAAGAAGGCTACTATTGGGACTAGGAACCCGAGAATGAGTGCTATTCCTCCAAAGAATTCAAGCACGATTACAGCAACCGTAGCGGCTGCCGGAACACTGAGACCCCCGGTCCATTTGAGAGTCGCTTGAGGATTCTTCAGCTTCGGGTACCCGTGCATTACGAGTGATGCTCCTACAACCACTCGGAGCAGTAACGCCAGGTAAGGCGTATAGAACATTAGCATATCAAGAGACATGTACCATCACAAACTGCACAGATTACCACGCAATTATTAATCTACTGTTCATCGGCTTGTTGATCAGAACAGTCTTTGCGGCGGTTTTCGTCACAGTAGCAATTTGGCTTCCACTGAAGGTGGGCCGGCAGGCTTCGAACCTAGGCGAGGTAAACGGGGACTAACTCCTCCGAAAGATTTAGTGCAAGATGCGCACCATAGAAGAAAGTGCCCTAGGTTGACCAGAGAGGAAGTTTCGCCAAATGACGAACATCCGGTGTTCATCCAGCCGAGCACGGGAACTGCGGGGGGTTCAAATCCCACCCCCGGCGCCATTCAGAACTAGAGATTTTCTGCTTGTTTTCACTTCGCAATTTGCTTTATGTGCAGTCCATGACCAAAATTTCGTCCAATTGAGATTTGGCGCAAGATTCGGAGTCAAACTACTTATTTTGTCTGACGCATGCATTTGTGACTTACATGAAAACGAAACTCCGTCCCAAGATGATACTGAAGAATCCGAACACCGCTGGTTTTGGAGCCCGGATTTTCAATTACGGTCTTGTAATAACTCTCAGCGTAATCTGGGGGTTGGCCTTTGTCGCGATTAGAAGAGCCGAGTTTGAGTTAAGCCCGGTCAACCTAACCATACTCAGGTGGTTGATCGCATCTGGAGGCTTCTTGGTCTTGGCACCCGTTTTTGGAAGACCCAAAAAGCCCATTCAGAGACGACACATTCCGCGAATCCTTTTGGTTTCCTTTGCAAGTGTTGTCGGATATCACCTTTCCCTGAACTACGCTGAGACCATTGTGTCGTCTGGTCTTGCAGGACTTCTAATTTCCTTTGGCCCCATATTTGTTGTATTACTCTCGGCTCTCTTCTTGAAGGAGAAGATCGGAAACAGATTGATGCTCGCGTTGGCGTTAGCAGTAGCTGGAGCTGTGATACTTTCAATCAATGCGGATCTAAACTTTTTGCAGATTACAGGACCCTTTGCAGTCATATTGGCGGCATTCATGTACAGCATATTCTCAGTGGGTTCCAAGCCGCTTGTGGAGGAGTATGGTGCACTACCCACAGCGATATGGGTTGCAGCAATCGGTACGGTTTTCGCTTTGCCAATGATCTCATGAAACTTCTTCGCTCAGGTTTTTGCTCTCTCAGTTGCGGGATGGCTTTCTGTGGTCTATCTCGCGGTTTTGAGCACGGTGGTTGCCAACATGATACTCTACACGCTCATTAGCAATCGAGCTGTCTCCCGGCTCTCAGTGCAACTCTACTTGGTTCCCTTAGTAAGTCTGGTAGGCGGAATATTGCTGCTCGGCGAGAACTTCTCAACGTTCACAGTTTTGGGTGCATGTTTTCTATTCGCAGGAACAGCCATCGCCACACATAAACACTGAATATTCAACCTATGCCGGTAGTGAAGGAGTATTGGCTACGTGGAGATTTCGAGCTTCCTGCAGTGAGAATGACCCTGCGAGATCAAAGGCCACGGAACTCTACCAGTAGAATAGGGCCAACGCAGATGCTTTTGCTGCTAAGCGTAAGCTAACCAAAGACCAACAAGACGCTTCCCACTGCATAATAGAAAAGTAGGACTGAACTGAACCCTGTTCTGACGATTCTATGATTTGCTGGCAGCTCCCTGCCGAAGAAGTCGAAGGTCCCCTCTCCCTTGGTCAATGCGTACCAGTAGACGTTAGTGTCGTAGACACCGAAAACCAGTAGAGAGACGCCAACGAGTTTCAAGAAAATACTCGGCAGCATAAGGCTTCATTGCTCTAATGCCGGCAAGGTACCCTCAGATGAGACCAGGGTACAGGATTCCTGAACCCGTGTTGTATAGTAGAACGGTTTCGTCCCTGTCAAGGAAACCACTCTCTATGAGTTTAGGGAGGCAGGCGTAGGTTGCGGCTCCCTCCGGGCACATCCAAACGCCTTCCTTTCTTGCAATATCCTTCATCGCATGTACCATATCTTCGTCCGACACGTCTACTGCTGTTCCGTTGCTTTGAGTGATAGTTCTTATGATCAGATAATCGCCAAATGGTTTAGGAACACGCAATCCAGCGGCAATCGTGGCTGGGTTTTTCCAGAACTCACAACTGTCCTTGCCTTCCTGGACTGCTTTCACCACAGGGGCGCAGGTTGTGGATTGCACGGAAACCATACGCGGCCATTTTCCGGAGACCAAGTCTGTTCTTTCAAGTTCATCGAATGCTTTCCACATCCCCACAATTCCTGTCCCTCCCCCAGTGGGGTAAACTATCACATCAGGCAGTGTCCAGTCGAATTTCTCCGCGATCTCGAAGCCCATCGTCTTCTTTCCCTCCACCCGGTAGGGTTCCTTCATCGTGGATAGCATCATCCAACCATTTTCCTTGGCCACCTGGTCGACCATATTTCCAGCATCTGAGATCGACCCATCGACGAGACTTACGTTGGCCCCGTAGATTTCACATTCAAGTCTGATGGGATTGGGGGTGTCTTTGGGCATGTAGACATAAGATTCGAGGCCGGCCTTTGCAGCGTAAGCCGACATTGCGGCGCCAGCGTTCCCTGCGGTCGCCACTGCCACTTTCTTGATGCCTAGTTCTACGCATTTGGATATCGCTGAAGCCATTCCACGTGCTTTGAACGTTCCAGTCGGAACTAATCCGTCGTCCTTCATGAACAGATTCTTTAGGCTAAGCGATTTGCCGGCTTTTCTAAGCTGCAAAATGGGTGTGAATCCTTCTCCGAGCGTAATCACATTGGAATCGTCTTTGATGGGCAGTAACTCGCGGTAGCGCCACATGCTTTTGACTCGCGACTGGAAGGACTGTTTTGAGAGATGTTTTGCAATATTGTCAAGATTATATCTGGCGAAGAGAACGCCTGCACAATCAAGGCACACAGTCTGCACTGAATCCGCGCGATGCTCCTTCCCGCACCGTGTGCACTCCAAGTGGGACAGGAACATGCTAGAAGTAGTGGTGAAGGACTTCATTTACGTTAGCTTCATAGTCTCCGAAGGGTGACGGCGAAATGAAGACGTCATCTACACCGTTCTCATGATATTCCTTCACTCTTTCTCTTAGTTCGCGCACCGTCCCAACAACCGCTAGCTTGTCAATCATTTGACGGCTCACGCTTCGTCTAACAGCTTCTCGGTCTTTCGCTTTCCACGCATTCATCATGGCGTTTGCTTCCGATGTGAATCCTAAGTTAGTGAAGAGCGAAGAGTAGGCTGGTGCGCTAGCGTAGAAGCTAATCAAATCCTTACCAGCTTCCAAGCCTTTGCTATCGTCCCCCAGAACGTAGGAGTACAGCATCACAGACAATGTGGGACGGCTTTTTCCGCCAGCCTCTCGGCACCCTTCATCCATAAGTGAAATCGCGTGTTTGATTCGGTCTGTGGGATAGAGGTTCAGAATCACCCTGTCTCCTAGCTTGGCCGCCTTCTTAATCATCTGGTCATTCAGGGCGGCTAAGGCGATTTTGGGTGGTGGCCTAGTTCTCAGTCTCGCATTAACAGGCGAATAATATGGTCCCTGGTAACTGAATTTTTCTCCAGAAAAATATTGGTGAAGTAATTTTACGGTTTCCTCTAACCTCAGAATCGGGTTTCGGAAGCGTTCGCCGTGCCAGCTCTCTACGATTGCAGCTGTGCTTACACCGAGTCCGAGGGTGAATCTTCCTCCGCTGAACTCATTAAGAGTGGTCCCCAAGAGAGCCAACTGGCTTGCAGACCTGGTGAAAACGTTTACAATGGATGTTCCCAGCGGGATTTCTTTGGTTGAACATGCGGCAATTGTAGCGAGCACTGAGGCATCGCGCAATGTTGTCTCGCCAAACCAGATTCCACCGAAGCCTTTCCCTTCAGCCTCGCGGCTTATCTCCGGTATGCGCAGCGAGGAAAGGTCTCCGTTTCCACTTAACATAATACTCGTTGACATTGCAATTTGCCTGGCCTATCCGAGTTTGGTTAAAAGGCTAACGAAATAGGTGGGTTAGGACAGCATCTGGGTCGGAAGATAGTTGCACGAGGTCGAAATCAATAATCTGTCTTTCACCTACGAGAATCGTACAGACCCCGCCTTAGACAAGGTCGACCTCGCAATAGATAATCGCGAGTTCATTCTCCTTGCAGGGGCTAGCGGTTCAGGGAAGTCCACCCTGCTAAAGTGCATCAATGGACTGATTCCCCACCGCTACTTGGGCCAATACTCGGGAGTAGTGAAGATAAGAGACCTGCCTGTCCCGAATTCCCCGTTCCTCAAGCTCTCCCTGACCGTAGGCACGGTATTGCAAGAGGCTGACAAGCAACTCGTATCATCGATTGTCGAAGACGATGTGGCTTTCGGGCCTGGGAACCTGGCCCTCCCAAGGGCTGAAATCGAACGCCGCGTTATGCACAGCCTCGAATCCATGGATATCCTCCAGCTGCAGAGGAGGTCTATTTTTGAAATTTCAGGCGGCCAGAAGCAAAGGCTTGCGATTGCCGACGTACTGGCAATGGAGCCGGACATCTTGCTATTCGACGAACCGCTGGCGAATCTCGACTCCAATGGCGTCAAGCTCATGCAAGGTATCTTCCGAGGTTTTCACGCGTCGGGCAAAACCATAATCGTAGCTGAACATCGAACAGAGGAAGTTCTACGCGCCAACCCGACGCGGATTGTGATAATCAACGAGGGCCGTGTTGTGGCCGATAAGAAAGATCATGAAGCTCTAATCGAATTCGGGGACGTCATCAAAATTCCGGCTGAATATGTTCTGCGCAGAAATCTTCGTATGAAGAGCGAGGTTTCAGCCGCCACGATGGAAACCGCTCCCCCTAAGCTTCAGCAGCTGGGCCAAGAGTTGATTCGAGTTGAGAACCTCAACTTCGAGTATTCCGGAGGAATAAGAGCGCTCAGGAACCTAAACTTCACTATTCGCGAGGGCGAAAGGATAGCGCTACTCGGTAACAACGGTGCTGGAAAGTCAACGCTCGCCCTCAGCCTAGTGGGGTTACTTAAACCAACTTCAGGCCGCGTTCTCGTAATGGGCAAGGACACGAGGAAATTGACAGCCTCCGAAATTGCTCGTTCGATCTGCCTAGTTTTCCAAAGTCCTTTCTCTATGCTCTTTGCCAAAACCGTACGCGAGGAGCTTAGCTTTGGTCCTAAGAATATAGGTGTACCTCCGGCGGAGATTTCGAAGATCGTGCCCGAAACTGCAAAACAATGCACGATAAGCCATTTGCTGGAAAACTCTCCATTCGCCTCCAGTTTCGGCGAAAAGAAACGAATCTGCGTAGGTTCCGTGCTAACCATGCAACCAAAGTGCATAATATTGGACGAACCGACGGCAGGTCAAGATTTCAGGAGCTACTCTAATTTCATGAACTTCATCTGCTCGTTAAGCGAACAGGTCAAGTCCTTTGTGGTAATCTCTCACGACCCGGACTTAGCAATTGAGTACACGGACCGTTCGATTGTTCTGAACGATGGCAGCATCATAGCAGACGGTCAGACGCGCAATATTCTCGCCGACCCATCAATTCTTGCTGCGGGCTCTATACGCGAAACTTCGCTCATCGAGATCTCGCGTAAAATCACGGGTGGTAAATCGGTGTTGACCCTAGCTGAACTCGCACACGCCCCTCGGTAGAGCTAGCTCTTAAATAGATAGAGCACGGAATCGCCGCGTGTGAAGAAAATTGGGCATGAAAGAAATGAAAGAATCTATGTTCTCTGCTAAGCAGATCGTCGCAATGGCAGTTGGCACAGCGCTCTACGCAGCACTAACTATTCCCTTCAATACGCTTCAAATCCCAGGCGTCGGCTTGGTGGCCGTTAGGCCCACAGTTGCGATCCCGATGCTCTTCGGGTTTGTTTTCGGTCCCCTCGCGGGGTTCGTTTCAGGATTTCTGGGTAACATACTATCCGACGCAGTCTCGTTCGGCGGATTCTTCTGGAACTGGGACATCGGCAATGGCTTACTCGGTGCAATCCCTGGAATCGGGTACTTCATAGTGAAGCGCACAGATTGGACCAAGGCACGAGCTCTAGCAACGGCCGCGGTACTCGCAATCGTCGGAGCAATAGTAGGAATCGCATTTGCAGCAATGACAGATTTGGCCTTCCAAATCGGCCTTAGTACAATGGACGCCGCACTCACCGAATTCTATTCTGCTGGGGCAACCGACGCAGTAAACGGAGCAATCCTGACGCCGATTCTCCTGTACGCCTACGCAACGGCTACAGCTGGGCGTGCACGACGAGTCTAGCAGAAACTAAATGATCCGGATCAAGTACTTTCCCGGGACAACCTTCCTACACAGGTTGGACCCGAGAACAAAATTCCTACTTGTTATTTTATTCATCTTTTCAGAAGTCGCCTTTCTCGACATCAGGATCTTGTTGTTCCCCTTTGCCGCTTCCATCCTACTCTACCTTTCAGCAAGAATTCCTTTCAAAGAAGTGAAAGGAACTTGGAAGTTCCTTCTCACGATTATTGTCATCATTTCTTCGATCAACGCGTTCTTCACTTTTCTTGGGTACTCGGTCCCACACCCCCACATTATCGCAAAGTTCTGGTTCTTCAAGTTCACAGTTGAAGGCATCTTCTTTGCGGGAGCCTCAATCATGCGTTTCCTCTCCTTGGCCATAATTTCGTTGTGTGTGATCATGACGACGGATCCAGGCCTTTACGCTCCCGCTCTCGCAAAACTGAAACTTCCATACAAAGGCGCCTTCGTCGTGGATCTGGCCTTACGATACTTGCCAGTCTACGTCGACGAATTAGAGACAACGATGAATGCACAGATGGCTCGAGGCTTCAAAGTGAAAGCAAAAGGTGGCCTATTCGCGCGCATCCTTAACACTGTTCCACTGATCGTCCCGGTTGCAATCAACGCCATGCTCTCCATTTACGATGTGGCGGACGCTATGGAACTGCGGGCCTTCGGCGCCGAAAAGAACCGCACATGGTACCGAACGGTCAATTTCAAGAGAAGCGATTATGTTTCTACGCTCACCCTATTCTCGCTGCTTATCTTGGCAATCTTCCTTCGCACCAGAATAACGACTTACTGGATCCCGGCCTGACCGACGTGCGGAACGAGCCTGCTGCGTTGGAAGCAAAGGATTATTATGAGCCCTACCTGCAAGGTCCCAGTAGCTAAGCCATATGGCATAAACGGGTCCGGAAAATGGCAACAGTAATGCAACCTGAGCTCAATTTCACTGAGAAGGCATTGGAAAGAGCGAAGGCCCTACTGCAAAAGCCTGAGAACGTTGGAAAAGCCCTAAGGGTTTTCGTTTTCGGGGGCGGCTGCGCAGGCCTAAACTATGGTATGGCTATGGGGTTCGTGAAGCCAGAAGACTTTGTCCTCGAGAGCGACGGTCACAAGATCGTTGTCGACCCGAAAAGCATGGAACTCTTGAAAGGAATGCAGGTTGACTACTACGAGAGCATTCAATCATCCGGATTCAAATTCAACAACCCGAACGCGATAGCAAGCTGCGGTTGCGGGCTATCATTCAAGACGGCGCAGAAGACGGAAATGGCACAGACTAAGCCCTGCCATTGAGCGAAGAAAGTAGTTCCCTAGTTATTGTATAACATAGGCTAGACAGCTTTTTGGAGGCCGCTTCGGGCTTCTCACTAGGAGCCTTGTGGCTGGGGCACTCTCTTTACTGCGAGTTGGATGTCCTGAGCTTTCACGGTCTTCCTACCCGCGTGCCGTGCCAGCCCGGTTGCCTCTTTTCCAACCTTGACGGCGTAGTCCTCCAGTATCTTACCCAATTCTTCAACGGCATCGTCCCCGACTCTATCAGCTCCGGCCATTTCGATGAGTCGGCGAACCGCGGCCGTAGAAAGTTCTTCGGGAGGCATAAAAGAACACAATTCTTCACGCGTGGGGTTCGAACCTATTAAAACTTGCACCTTAGGCGTAATTCGGCTCGTAAGACTGGCGTTTCGGATTTCTCAGCTTACATTGAACGAAGCTAACTGTTTTATTCCAAAAAACGCCTTTCTGACGAGCATGAGCATACGGGATTCTGACAATACTCTCACGAAATCGGAGAACAGTGTGGGATAACCTTGAGCTACGTCGACGCCCACTTACACTTGGCGGACCAAGGATTTGCAGGCCGAATACAACAGGCCATAGACGATTCGAACGAGAACAACGTCAGATACCTTCTCTCAAACGCAATGGACTACGAGACATCAGCCGAAACAATAGACTTGGCCAAGCGCTACCCTTCGAAAGTCTTCGCAGCCATTGGGGTTCACCCGTGGACAGCTACGAACGCCACTGACTGCCACCTCGACAAGTTTGAGCGGCTGATAGAAGAGAACGTGGGATACGTTAAGGCAATCGGCGAGATAGGGCTTGACGGGAAATACACCCAAGACGAGAAGTTGAAGGAAAGGCAATTAGAAGTTTTCAGGTTCTTCCTCAGCCTGGCGGAACGCAACGGCCTGCCAACCGTAGTCCACTCCAGGTTGGCTGTCGATCAAGTACTAGAAACCCTGTCTGCCTTTCACATCCCCAAAGTCTTGTTGCATTGGTATGATGGGCCAGTCGACAAACTCGGCCTGATCAAAGAAAAGGCGTACCAAATCTCAATCGGGCCAGCCGTATTCTACTCTCGAACAATAAGCGAAGTTGCGCGCAACGCAGACTTGGACATGATTCTAAGCGAGACCGACGGCCCCGTAAAATACCGCGGACCCTTCCAAGACCGACCTACACAACCCTCGTTTGTTGTAGATGTAGTCCGAAAAGTCGCTGAAATTAAGACCGTTGGGACCGGTGCGGTGCGAGAAGCTGTCTGGAATAACTTTCAAGATCTCATTCACGACCCAAGCGAGCGCGGGTAACTGCACCAAGGTTCTCCTGCCAAACTTGACAGAACCATTTCCACTAGAAGCGGAACGAAAGGCAAGGAAACCAGAAACTGTACCCGAAGCCGTGAGAGCCGTCTTGGGTGAATACTTCAAAACAAGGGAATCCAAGTGATATCCACATTAAGATTAGATTTTGTCTAGGGGAAACGTCTTTTCGTTCTTGGGCTTCAAGCTCTTCGCGTAATCGCACTTACCGACAGTTTTGCTAGCGCTTGGAAGGAATGGATGAGAACGAAACGGAAAAACTCCTGATTCAACATCTACGGTAAAGTGGCCACTATCTGCTTTTCGCAGTAGACAGACAGCATTATTCGGTGGGAGTTTGAAAGTTGCCTTGATACGCATCTTCAGAAATGGGAATTTAGCATGATTAATTGTGAAATAGTTCTCATGAAGGACCGGGTCGCTCTCAATATTGCCAGCTGAGACTTGCCACTTTCCGATGTCAATGAGCTTGCCATTCTCGATGCCAATATCAAACCACTCAGTTGTACTAGTTATCTGAAACGCAAGCGTAATCTCCTTGAGCGCCTCTACTTCGAGTAGAATACGTGCAGCTTGCGGTTTCTCTAGAGCTACGTCAAAGAACCCAGTTTCTCTAATCGCAGCATATTGTGCTATGCATTCGTCATTTAATTCCTCGAATTTCGGAGTGTGCAGGTTGCTATTGCGGTGGTTTAGAGCCGTTGAAAATCGCTCGATTGCTTTGTCTTGTTCTATGATTGCAATGAGTTCATGCTTGAAAGTATGGTCTATTGTCTCATTCCATGACTTAAAGAGAATCGGATTACTACCCGCAGCAATTTGGTAAAGTTCTGAATGGATTCGGAGTAGGTCAGCCCGTACTTCTTCACGATATTTGTATTGTTTTATCGAAACGACAAAGGGGCCCTTATCTGGCAAACCCTCAACCTCAGATTTCACGGGAACGGTTGAAGTCGGCTTGCGCCATGCGCGGATTTGATATCCCAACCATAGGGGAAAAGCAGTAAGACCAACAAAAGCAAGGAGTAATCCAATAGATATTTGACCATTAGGCAATGTTGGATGAACCCCCAAGTTGTTCAAGATGCCCAAAAATGACTCGACCGTGATTATCACGGCTGATACTGCTGAGAGCGCTGTCCAGAAATTCTGAGGTAGTTTCATAACCGAAAATCAGCCCAGTCCGAGATTTAACATGCACTGCGCCCGACGATTTTTGACAGCGCTCCGAAAAATTGACACCCGATGCAGACTTGACAGCACCACCATTAGCAAAGTTTATGTTGAATACGCCTTGCTGATGTCCAGTTCCAATTCAGGGCGGTTACGTTTGGGGAAAGTTCGCACTGACACCGTGAAGCGGGTTTCGAGAGAGGTGCTTAGAAGGTTCCCTGAACGTTTCACGGGCGAGTGGGAATCTGACAAGCAGGCCGTGAGCGACCTGGTCACAACGCAGTCCAAGAGATTGCGTAACAGGATAGCAGGCTACGTTACGAGGTTGAAGGTTGTCGAAGCGGAACGCGCAGCCGCCACCGAGGTTGCTGTTGAGGCTCCCGAAGCGGCTGAACCGGACGAAGAATAAAGCGAGCCTTCTTTCCAATTCTGCTTTGTTGCAGGAAACACTAAAAGGGCAGCCTATACTCTCCCGAACGAAAATTCAAACCACGCCGCAATGGGCGCGGTAGACAAACTCGCTGGAAAGGGTTGAGACGTATTGCACATAGTGGTCTGTGTGAAACATGTTCCCGATGCTACGGACATTCGTTTTGACCCAATTACGCTCAATCTGATCCGTGAGGGTGTCCCCTCGATAGTAAATCCATTCTGCCTCAACGCCATCGAAGAAGCGATTCGGCTACGGGAGAAGTTTGGGGGCATGATCACTGCGGTTTCCATGGGACCGCTGCAAGCGCAAGAGGGTTTGCGGGAAGCCCTCGCTATGGGTGCCGATCGGGCTGTGATGGTTTCGGATAGGGAGATGGCGGGCGCGGACACCTTTGCAACCTCATATACACTTTGGAAGAGTATTGCAACGATAGCGGAAACCAACCCTTTTGACCTGATCCTAAGTGGCAAAGTTGCCATCGATGGTGAAACAGGCCAAGTTCCACCAGGCCTTGCAGTGAGATTCAATATTCCCATTATTTCGAACGTCACGAAAATAGAACAGGTCGACCTGAAATCGGGGACAATAGTAGCCAAGCACAGGTTCGACGACGGCATTGAGACTGTCAAAGCAAAACTTCCGGCCGTTCTTACGATTACTGAAGAAGCAAACAAGCCAAGGAAATTTACGATTGAAGGTATGCTAAGCGCGAAGAAGGCGAAGATCGAAGTCTGGGATAAGAAAGCGATAAACGCTGACCCCAATCTTCTAGGCTTGAAGGGTTCTCCTACCATCGTGAAGAAAGTTTTCCCACCGCCCGGAAGGAAGCAGGGAGAAGTCTTTGACGGGACCGCGGACCCCAACGCCGCGGCAAAATGGCTGGTGCAGAACCTTATGCAAGTTCATGCTTTGGGACCATCACAACCAAAACCCGCCGAGGCGCTGCCGAACTCTCCGAACGAGAGGGGAACGATTGCAAATTCAGGGAAGTACGGCGAGGTTTGGGTTTTTGTTGAACACCTTCACGGAAAACCGGCAGCAGTTTCATGGGAACTTCTAGGCGAAGGAAGACGGCTTGCGGGGATCTATGGAACTAAGCTTGGCGCAATAATAATCGGAAGCAATGTGGGTCACCTAGCGAAGGAATCGTTTGTTCACGGCGCAGACAAGGCCTATTTGGTCGAGGATAAGCGGCTTGAGAATTATCGGACGCAACCATACGCTGTTGCTATGGAAGAGGCCGTAAGGAAATTCAAGCCCGAGGCTCTGCTGGTCGGTGGGACCGTTAGGGGCCGAGACTTGGCTGGCTCGGCAGCGACCTTCCTGGAAGCTGGCTTAATTGCGGATTGTACGGGGTTGGATGTTGATATGGAGACTGGTACGTTCATGGGCACGAGGCCCGACTACGGCGGCAACCTAATGTCCACCATAATCTGCCCAAAAAATAGGCCCACGATGGCCAGTGTCCGCCCCCGTGTGATGAAGAGCCTACCACCAGAGCAAGAAAGAGATGGCGAGATAGTCAACGTGAGCGTGAACCTCAAATCCACTGACCTAAACACGGAGGTCTTGGAAATCGTCCCGATCGAGAAATTAGGGGTTCGCCTGGAAGATGCTCAGGTTATCGTTTCCGGAGGAAGAGGGCTCGGGGCAGCCAAGAACCTCCAACTAATCGAGGAACTCGCAAAGACGATCCATGCGCAGGTGGGAGCCTCAAGGGCAGCAGTGCGCGCTGGTTGGATAAGCTCTGAACACCAAGTTGGCCAAACAGGCTTTACGGTGAGACCGCGCTTGTACATCGCGATTGGCATTTCAGGTGCCATCCAACACATTGTTGGTATAATGAACGTTGATTACATCATCGCGATAAACCGGGATCCCGAAGCGCCCATCTTCAAGATGGCGAACTTCGGCATCGTTGGCGACCTGTTCAAGGTCGTCCCAGCCTTGATTGAAGAGCTCAAGAATGCCCATTTAGCTGAGTTGGCTCCATGGCAGAAAAGTTCGACTCAGTAGTCGTAGGTGCAGGCCCCGGTGGAATAGCGGCAGCCTACACGATGGCTAAAGCTGGGTTGAAAGTCCTCGTCCTCGAGAAGGGTGAGAAACCTGGCGCCAAAAACATGTTTGGCGGAGTCATCTTCAGACACCACACCGAGAAGCTGGCCCCGGAGTTCTGGAAGACAGCACCCGTCGAGCGGCACGTGGTTGAATACCAATATTGGTTTCTCTCAAAGGACTCACACATACTTCTAAGTCACAGGAACCAAAAGTTCAACGACCAATACAATGCCTTCACCATCCACAGGGCGAAGTTTGACCCCTGGTTCGCGAAGCTGGCAGAGGACGCTGGCGCAGTCATCATCAACAGGACCACCGCAGACGACGTTCTAAAAGAAGATGGGAGAATTGTGGGTGTCAAGACTGAACGCGGAGACATCCTAGCGAGCGTAGTAATAGCGGCCGACGGCGTCAACTCGATGCTTTCCAAGCAGGCGGGCCTAAGGGAAGAACTACCGCAGGACGCCGTGGTCTTGGCCGTGAAAGAGGTCATCGCGATTCCGAAACAAAGGATCGAGGAACGGTTTAACCTCGGACCGGATGAGGGCGTTGCGGCGTTGCTGGTCGGTTGGGGGCCTGGAATGCACGCCGGATTCATGTACACGAACCGAGACACAATCTCGCTTGGCATAGCCGTCAGCTTGCGCGACCTGGACAGGAGCAAGCAACGCCCAAACGTTTTGCTTGAACAATTCAAGAATCACCCATCAATAGCGCCGCTAATCAAGGACGGGGACCTGAAAGAATACTCGGCCCACCTAATCCCCGAAGGCGGATACGATTACGTAGCCAACACGTACACGGACGGCATGCTCGTCGTCGGTGATGCCGCGATGTTGGTCAACGCCGTCAACTGGGAAGGCACAAACCTAGCCATGACTTCTGGAATCATCGCAGGAGAAACCGTCATAGAAGCCAAGAGGAGGAATGATTTCTCATCAAGAACCCTTGCCAGGTACAGGGAACGTTTGGAAGAAACCTTCGTTCTGAAGGATTTGAAGAAATATAGGGGCATCCCGAAGTTCTTCTCGTCCAACCCCGATTTCTTCACACTATACCCTGAAGTCCTCAACGAACTGTTTTACATGTGGCATGTGGTCGATGATGAGTTTAAGGCGGATAGGATTAAGCGGATGAAGGCCACACTTTTCAAGCGACGCTCGAGAATTGGCCTGATGCGAGATTTCTACCACCTCTGGAGGCTGTTCTCATGACACAACGCGTTTTGACGATTGAGGATAAGTTGTACCGAAACCGCTACAAGGTCGACGAAGAATCCCACTTGTGGGTCAAAGATCCTAAAATGTGTCTCCGATGCCCTTTCGACTTCGCGTGCATCAGGGTCTGCCCCACGGACGTTTTCAAGTGGGAAGAAAATAAGATAACCATCACATACGACGCTTGCGTAGAATGTGGGGCCTGCAGGATTGCTTGCTACGACATCGGTTGGAAGAATCCTAAAGGCGGGTTTGGAATTTCTTACAAGTACGGTTGATACCCTGTCCCGCTAGAGCTTGACCGATTCGTAAGTCACTTGTAGGATTCCGTTTTGACCGCTCCAATGGAACCTGGGCACGCGCCTCCTGAACTTCTTGAAGCGTTGACTAAGCGCGTGCGTGACTATTGGGAGAGAGATTGTCGCGTCGGCGAAGCATTGGACCATTCGGGAGTGCCGGTTGTACTTACCCCAGCTCTGCGCTTCTTCGAAGGTCGACCCGCTCAGGCCGCCCCATTGCGGAATATCAGTCGTGAATTGAATCGCAAAATCATGGGTTCGGTCGTGGCGCGTTTGGTAGCTTGCTATCACAGCGGTCTGTTGTATGAAATTCTTCGGAACACCCCCACCGACGATGATCACAGCTGTGTGACTTGATTTCTCCGTGATCTTAGAACTCTCATCAACATCTCGCATGTGGTCAACGATGATGCGACGGTTCCTCCTCCTGTTTGCGAACATAAGCGAGAAACCTAAGCCACTGTCGCACATTGCGGGAACGAATATGGGAACGCCCATTTCGTATGCGGCTACGCAAATTCCATCCCTATCTTTTGCCATTCGTGAGATCCATTTCCCAAACTCATGCATAATCTCCCGGGAGGAATACGGCCTTCCAGATTGGAGGTGTGAAGAGAAGTCTTTCTCGATCATTACATCTAGTTGGTAGAATTTTCGTTCATCGGCATACACGTCGTACATTCTGTCAATTCTGTGACGTCGTAGCATCACGTTGTCTATCTGATCCGTTCCTTGGAAGTGTTTGCCGCCGATAGTTTCGTAAGCATCATGGTAGAGCGTCGCACCCGTCGTGACGAGCACATCAACCATCCTGCGCCGTATTAGGTACGTGATTAGCTCACGCATTCCTGCTGGTACCATGGCGCCCGCAAGCCCCATCCATATCACAACTTCGCGTTTCTTGAGCATCCCCGTCCAGACATCCGCAGCCTCACCTAGTTTACGACCTTGAAATCCGGTGAGCGCCATGTCTCCAAGTAATTGACTGATAGTCTTCTCCGCTTGAACCTCGACAGGGCGCGTCGGATGCCTGAGAACTTGTTCTCGCCGCAATGTGTCCATCCCACTAATCCATTCTTATTTCAAATAAAACCTACGAAATGAGAAAAATGTGCCGAGGAGTTCGCATTCGAACTATGATTCTCCTAGAATTTCAGCTATCAGCTTAGCCTCGGTCGCACCTTTCTTTGTCTCCTTGTAGCTTTTCCAATGCTTTTCGAACCTGTTTATGATGGCAAGCACGTCGGGTAATGGCACCCAATCGGAAGTGATCGGGTAGACCTTCTCAGCTACCCGAGACTTACCTAACGCCTCAACCTCGCGCTTCACTTGTCCCAGATTCATGGTTTCGACATCCGAACCTCAATATGCGTTGCGAATCGCAATTTATCTTATTCGAATCTTGAGAATCCCATTATTTCAGTGCCTTCAGGGCTTTTGAAAACAGTTGATCGTCAACGTCCTTTCTTTCAATAATGATAACTTTCATTTTTCGTTTGAACTTGGCCTTAACTGCTCGCGCAATCTTGGCTTGCCAAGGCTCCTCGACGAAGATTAGGCAGCTTGCGTATGTCGTAGCTTTCAAGTACTCGATGATACGTTTCAGCGCTGCGTTTATTGTTACTTGGGTTGGTGTGAGGGCGCTTTCTGTTTGGGATAGGGGGTAGACGTCGAGTAGTTCTTGCGGGATGATGGCGAAGGTGAGACTGTAGGCGCAAATGTGCACGTCACTTCGTCTCTCTAGTTTTCGCAGCGATTCGTGGAGGCCTGATTCTCGGAATGGTTCCAGCTGGGATGCGGGTAGGAGGATCAGCTTCTTAGCCCGGCTTGGTGGGCGGTATCTCTCCAGTAGCCGCTTCTGGTGGCGAGAAACTTCAGGGCGACGTAGAGAGTCCTCGGTGAAGACGAACGGGCCTTTCTTCTTTCTTATTGGGGTACCTACTTCCAATGTCTCAGCATAAGTCAACATCTGTTTGAATGCGATTTGAAGGGCTGGGTGGGCTCGTGACCTTGTTTCAACAAGTTCCCAAAGCCTCCCATCAACAATAGCCTGCTTGACGGTTTGCAGCTCGCTCCTGCATGAGTGTAGGTTATGGGAGGCGAGGAAACGGTCACGGTACATAGGCAGGAGTTTCCTAACTTCGTCAGGGGTTTTTTTGTGACATGCAGGGCAGTTGCACGGAAAGTATTCCAAATCCTCAATCTTCGCTGTACCTTGCGTCGTCATGTAACGCCCGTTTCTTGCGAACAGCGCGTATGAGGCGGAATCGAAGATGTCGCAACCCAACGCTACCGCCAAGGCGAACATCATGGGATGGCCCGCCCCGAACAAGTGCAGGGGCCTGTCCGGTGTCAAATTGGTTTTTGCGGCCATGATCATGTCGACCATGATATCGTAGCGATACTGCTGCATGACGGGGGTTGGGCTTCCGAGGGCGTAAATTGAAAAATCCCGTTTCGCCATTTCCCGTGCCGAGTGAGCTACTAGGTCAGGGAAGATGCCTCCCTGAATCGGCCCGACCCAGAGTATGTCCCGGCGTGCGATCACCTTCAGCGCTTGGTCGGCCCTGCGCAAAGTCTCCTTAACGGTCCATGCCGCTCGCTCCTTCGATGCCTCCTGCCCCGTTGGCACGTCAAGTATGACCGCTATATCGCTGTCCAGGCGTTCCTGAAAGCGAACTATCTCATTGGGTTGAACTTCCACATCCCCATACTGAAGAATCTGGTAGGCACCAGAATCTGTCTCGACCACACCATCAAAGTTCAGAAGCTGATGTATCCTCGGAACGTCCTTTTCTTCACGAAATCTACGCCACACGAGGTAGGAGTTGGTTATCAGTGCGTTAAACCCGAACGTGTCCCGCAGGTCTTTTGCTGGAATTATTTGAGAATTGGGGTTTACGACAGGCAGTAGTAACGGGGTCTCCACCGTGCCGCTTTTCGTTCGCAGTAACCCGATTCGGCCTAGAAGGTCCTTGTTCCGAATCTCGAAGGCCATTCAGAGTCGACCTTCGCCCATTCAGTTCATTCGTGCTTTCTCTGGGTTCAGGTGCCTAGGGCTGTGTTTGGGCTCGGATGAACTCATCGTAGACCTTTTGGACCCTTTCTGCTGCAGGCCCGGTGCCCTCGAGTATTCCCTTCTCAGAGACTCGAATTCGATCCATCACAACTATTATTCCGGCCCCTTCGTTCATTCTCACCATTCTTGGGAAGACTCGCTCTAACCGATCCGCCAAGGCTTGTAGGTTGAATGGCTTTTCGGTGCTGAATATCTGCACCACACTGCTCCCGTTAAGGAAGAGTTTGTTAACAACTCTCCCGGAGTCATCCTTCGCACCCGTTAGGCAGATGTTGAGCGAGTGGGAATCAACGCCTGAGAGAATACCTGTGTAATTCTTTCCGTCCGAGGTTACGACGGTAATCATCTTTTGAAGTTGGGCAGTGATTTCCTCCATAAACCTGCGATCTGGTAAGGATGACATTGAATTTCGCCCCACTCATAGCGCGTCGGGTTAGTAACATTATCGGCGCTCGACCTCACTGCTCGCGTTCGAGTGCTGCTCCTGACTCTTCGCTTCCTGTAGAACCAGTCTTGCTTCCCTGGCGTTTTCGGAACGAGCGATAAGTCTCGCATTTTCTATCTTGACTCGTCGCCCACAGTAGGGACAGGAACGAGTTTTCTTGTCTGATGCCGCTAGTAGAAGTCGACCGCAGCGGGTGCAGGCGACCACGAGGTAATGTTTCTTCGGGTTTGGCACCGACTCACCACTCCAAGTATCTAGCCAATGAGTGTTCTTTGTCCAAGGTCGTAATCCAATCAATCTTTACCTTTCTTCGCGCTCGGTGGCGGAGAATTCGCTTGGCGGTAGCCGCGCACTTGGTTACGCTTGCGTGAGACGTATCTAGCTGAATTACCCGGGGCCACCCATACCACTTCACCGCATCTGTAAGACATGAATCGAGCATTTCCGCCAACACATTTTCTCGGACCTTACTCGGCTTCCACTTCTTTCTACTCAGCCGCGTTTCGAGAATTCTCGGGTGGCAGCGTAGCACGAAGACCAGTTTTACTAGGTTCTTCGGGATAATTCCTTCAGGTATGTGTGTGTCCACGATTATTGGACGCCTTGTTCGAGATAGCAGACGATTCAGGCTTACCTGTACACGAGCTAAGTTGACAATCCTCGACTTCCTCTCTCGGTCGAAACCTGTGTACAATTTGTACTCGGAAACAAATTGTGTGAGTGGGATGTGGTCCGCGTCAATCTCTTTTGCGAGTTTCTTCGAGAAGGTTGTTTTGCCTGTCCCTGGAGTTCCAGTGACTATGATTGCTCGGCGTTCTGAAGCGCTAGGAGCTCTCATTTCTCTGACCGTGGCCTCGGCTCTTGTTTGCGCAAATATTCGCGGATTCCTTCTTTGATGATTATGTAAAGGTCGGCGTACGGGAGAGCTTGTATGTCTTTCACGCCTTTTTCTGCGATGTAATTTGAAATGAAGGCTTGGAACTGTTCCTCTTCCGGGTTGATGTTTCTAATGTAGCTTTCAAACATTCGCACTATTCGTGAGCTTACCCGTGCAAGGTACTCGGAATCGGACAATTAGGCACACATCTCAGGTTGTGGCCGGCTCATTCGAAGGCTGAGTCAAGCGCAACCTGGTCCTCTTGGTTTAGTTTCCATCCCGTAGCTCCAGCGTTTTCTTTAACGTGATCCAACCGAATGGCCTTAGGGATGGCTACGACAGGGTCTTTTACTATGAGCCAATTCAAGGCCACCTGAGTTGTCGTCTTACCGTATTTTGCCGCAATTTTTTCGAGCACCTGCCAGCGCCCATCGCGTCCGCCTTTTGGAATTTGCCCTCGTGCGACCGGGCTGTAGGCGATTATGGTAATGTGTTCTTTTGCGGCGAAGGGAAGCAATTCCGCTTCGATCGACCTATCCAGCAAGCTGTATTCGACCTGATTGGAAACTAACTCTTCCTTCGACAGTGCGGTCTGGGCTTCACGGGTTTGTTGCACTGAGAAATTGCTTACGCCGACGTGGCGTACCTTTCCCTCTGCAATAAGGCGGTTCATTGCCCTCATCGTTTCCACTATAGGAATGCTCGGGTTGGGCCAGTGCACTTGGTAGAGGTCTATGTAACTGGTCTGGAGGCGTTTTAGGCTGGACTCGCATGAACGTAGGACGTGCTCGTATGAGAGGTTCTCGCCTGAAACCTTAGTCGCAATGAAGACACTTTCCCGCTCCGTCACCGCCCTGGCTACAACCTCTTCAGAATGCCCGCGTCCATACATTTCGGCAGTGTCAATGAACCGCATTTCCAGTTCCAAACCCAGACGCAAAGCCCGCACCGCCTCATCATCCCCTCCGAAATGCTTGCTGCTGAAACCTCCTATACCCCAAGTTCCCAAGCCTAGCAACGGGATCTTGACGCCGCTTTTCCCAAGCTCCTTGTAGTCCATATCGGTCACTTTGCCGGAGAATCGCTACGACAATTTCCAACGAACTAAGGCCATTTGAGTCATAGGGACACCTATAAACTGGGTCGCCTATGTAGGCCCGTAATACTGCATGTCAGAACGAATCTTTCTGTGTACCTGCCAAAAATGCGGCGCCGAATTTGAATTTACAGGATCGTACACCGACTTTAATGGTTTCATGGGCGCGAAGAATTTCACCTGCCCGAGCGGGCATAAGGAAACGCGTTCCCCGAGCGGTTTCGTTAAGGTTGTGAGGATGAGCGAACCCGAGGCGATTCCAGAGTGGAAGCCAAGTGAAGGCAGAAACTACGTGGACATACTCGACTATTTGACAGCTCGCAACAAGGGTTTACAAATGGACCACGTCGGTTCGGGCCTTTACATTGACAGACGAACGCAGAAGAAGTACGACTACGAAGAAGACACGAAAGGAACTCGACATTACTTTGAAGTGCCCGCGATGGCATTAGCGTCGAATGCACCCGCGCGATCCAGGTTGAGGCTGAAACACTAAGTGTTTCAACTCACATTGTGAGTGGAGCCCATTGAATACGATCGTTAATTCAGGTCAAGTTGATCGGCTGTTGAAAGACTACCTGGAAGCCAAATTACGGTCGACTTTTGATTACTTGGCTATTGAGGGAAAAATGACACCAGACCCAAATGGCGACATAGGTGTGACAGGGAATTATCGAAAGAAACTCAGCGACAAGAATGTCTTTTTCACGGCTACAATCAACGTCGAAGCGCGCACGGTTCAGAACTTGCGGGAATATTGAACGCTTGAGAGAGCGTGGGTTTTCAGTTTGACTAGACCTGAATGGCAGAAGAAACAAAAGAAAATGGCGAACAGGAAAGGCAAATCGGGCGGAAGGGTTAGGTAAGCAGGTTTCCGCATCTCTTTAGTTTCAATTACTAATAATAACTCCCTTTGATATTGAGAAGCTGATTCAAATTGCAAATTGAAAGTGCAGATGGCGCAAAGAGCGTAGTAAGAAAATACATAATCGGAACAAGGTCACGCCACGGAAAAGTAGCTTCAATAACGATAGAAGATGAACCTAAAGGCCCAGATGAGAAGGGCGTCTGGGTCGTGAAAGGAACCTTCGTTACAGAAGATGGCGGGAAGGAGGATTTCACTGCCTCAGTTACTTCTCGAGGCGAAGTAACAATGAGCCCGCTCAGCGCAACGAACGGGAAAAAGCCGTCAAAATTCAGCCGGTAAAGCGGACCCATACCTTAAGAGAGACTTATCCACATAACCCCACGCGTACTCGACTAGTCAAGCCTGGGAGATTCAGAAACCAGTAAGAAAGTGTGATGCGAATGCCACATATGCGATCGAAACCAAAACCCAAACCACCCGCTTATTGGACGAAGGGCACGGTCATATGGTACGGACGTTACGGCCGGGACGGCAGACAGGAAAACTGATAGCTCGTCCTACTGTTAGGCACACGGACCTGTCAACCCGCTCATGCCTTGTCTCTCTTTCTTCTTCTATCATTCCTGTACATTATGATGAACAATACAAATAGAATCAACCCAAGTGCATGGGCCAATTCGCAGTCTGAACATATGGCGTGTATTATGGCAATTTGAATGTAGTCCAAGTAGATGATCGCGGGAACGCACAACGCTCCCACGGCGAAGCCAATCGTTGACGCCCTTCGAAAGCCGTATGCCCGCATGCCAGCGAGCAAGGTTAACAGGGAAAACCATCCAACCGCGAGTAGGTGAATTGGGACGCTGTAGAAATAGGAGAAGGACGTTTGAAATACTGCTGGACATTGCGACCCGAGGATGCAAGCGGTCAGAGTAGTTGCGGATATGTACCATTGAAGCAAGTACCAACTCCAATATGCGCCAATTACCCCTACGACAATGGCTCCAATCACAGCGTATTTTTTGACCATCCTTCTCACTAACTGTAGGTTTTCCAACTGAGGCTCTTGTCGCGTTCAGTAGCTCAGCTGGCGTTGATAGCGTTGTTAATGGCGGTCGTTAGGGTGTCTTCAGGCTGTTCGCCCTGAAAAGATGTGACAACTGCACCGCTCTTGCCAATGATGAAGAAGGTTGGAGTCGAATTAACTCCATACTCAGAATTCATCACAGTGCCCGAGGAATCATAGACATATGTCCACGTTGACCCATAGGTGCCTATGAATTTTGCAGCGTCACTGGCCGATGCTGGGTTCCCATCTGGCCCATTCCATGGTCCGGAAACCGATATGAAGGTAAAATTCGCGTTGTTATGATATTTTGTATACAAATCCTTCAGAATCGGAGCCATATCTTGGCAGTGGACGCACCAAGGTTCCATGAACTCGAGGAATACAACTTTGCCTCGGAAGGATGATAGGCTGATACTCTGACCGGTCAGGCCGTTGGCCCCAACTATGGGGAGGGTGAAATCTGGGGCTAAACTGTTTGGTGATGTACTGGAAGTCACAGTGGGCTGAGGAGCCGGTGCGGAGGGTTGTACCACAGAATAGACTACCCAAACGGCGACAATTAGTATGATGGGTATGGCTATTTTCTCGGCCTTGCTCAGCCGTACGCGGTCACTCTTTCGTTTTTCTTTTTCCGGGCGACTAGCCAACCTTGATCGCTCTCCTATGCGAGTGCTAGCCATTTCGTGGACTATGATTAAGGTTTTCTTTCCATTTGGTACCGGTTGATTTGGTTAGAGGGATGGTCTGGGGCCCCAGTCTACCGCCCCACACAATGCCTGAACCCTTTTCCTACGCCGCTGCGAATCCGCATAACGAGTATTAGACGCCCCCGCGACTTCACTCCGCCTCCTCGGGACCCAGACAGGTTTCACAGGACCTTTCGGCCTTTCGGCTTATCTTTGGGCGCAAACTTTCCACTCACATCGAATCCGCGTTGGCTTGCACTAATAATCCGCACCTAGTTCCCGCACTCCCCTTAAGAACTGTAAATTCTTCCTGGTAGAAATGTGGAATATTCTCCCTTTTGGATTTTTTCTCCAAGCCGCGTTAAATACTTACACGGCTATTGTTTAGCGTTGATCGTTGGAGGTGAATTGAGATGGCGAAGAAACGCAAGGTCAAGATGAAGCTTGCAGAAAGTGGTCACGTTAAATCTGAGACCGGTCAAAGCGAATACGTAGCATAAGCGCACGCCAATTTGCGGGACGTTTGTCCCGCACTCTCCTCGGTTTCTCTTTTTTACGCAGTATCCTTCTCATGAACTTTCTTGGTCGAACTTTCTTCAACGCTCAGCGGGTTGCAAGTTTGCGGTGTGAGGAATATTTTCCCCACATCACTGTTGGTTCAAGCAGCGTAGGGCCAGCCCCGCAACATGCAGAGAGAGACTCGCCTTGAGAGTCTACGAGAAAGAACAGCGTCGGGTACTCGAACAGAATCGTTGACGACCCATTGGAGTATTCAGAAGACATCAGGTTGGAACTCTCAGAAACGACTCCCAAATCCCTGGCAAGAGATACACTCCTCCGAGTGAAGATACCAGAGATCACCAAGGTGTCGGATTTGACGCTGACGGCCCAAAGATACGAGTCGATGTGGCCAAGATTGAGCGCATCTTCGTTAACCTTATCGTCAATGCTATCGACGCAATGCCAAGGGGAGGCGAACTCACGATAAGCAGCAACGTGTCAAACGGCGGCCTTGAAGTTAATTTCACGGACACAGAGGCAGGTATTCAGGAAGAAGTCTTGCAAAAGCTTTGGAAGCGAAGCAGTACGGGGAACAGAAGATTAAGGAGTTCATCGAAACGCGGGTTGAAGAACTAGACACGCAACAGAAACGAACGGCGACGTGACGATTTGAAATTCAATCTGAGAGAGGAAGCTGATTGAGTGAGGATGCGGTTTGGGATACTGAGAAGGGTGAACTTCGAATCCTAGGCCAACGCTGCACTGCTATTGACGCGCAGACACTTTGTAATCATCTTGATTCCTTGGTCGGGGTCCAAGTGGCTCAGGTTATCATGCATAACCTTGAATTTCGCCTAGGCAAGTCGGATGCGGCGAGGCTCAGAGTCGAGAAACCGGAGGCCACGGTAAGAGAACTAGTCGAACATCTTATCAAATCAGATCGCCTGTCAGGGGCAGGAATAACGAAGGTGACGTTACCGGAGAATCCAGAGAACCCAATACTAGTTGAGGTTTCTAACCCGAGTGTTAAAGGGACGACGGGGGCCGCAAAGGCGTTTCTCTTCTCATGGTGGGCTGGCGCACTAACCGCATTACATGATAAAGAGTTCGATCTGAAACACGTTGCCTACGACGAAGAAAAGAACGAGCTGAAGTGCCAGATTGCGGTGAGGTGATTCCATTGACTTCTACAATGCCTGTTTTGACTGCTGAAGAGGTCTTCGCGGTAAACGACAAGATACGTTGGGTGGGATTGATAACGGCGAGTGGAGGCGTACTAGTCAATCACATGCGCCCGGGTGTGAGCACGTATACGACGACTGAGGTTGATGAAGAGTTCGTTACGTTAGGTCCACTCACAGTTTTAGGTGTGGCCGAGAAATATTCCAAATACTTGAATGGAGTCGAAGATGTCGTGGTGCATTACGGTCTCGTAATTCACGTCTTTGCTCGTCTTGGTTCTCAGATTCTAGACGTTTCGATTGAGAAGGACAACGACGCCTTATCCCAGTTCCTAAACTGGTTGAAAAAGAAAAAGACCGAACTCCAACAACAGGATCAAAGCAGGTAGACATGGATGGAGAAAAATTAGAGAGCTTGTACAAGGTCGAGACATGGCTGGAAAGAAAGCGGTCAGCTTAGTGGTGGACGCCTTAGAGTGAATTTTGCATTATACTTGGTTTGCTTGGCAATGACTCAGGTTAGACCACGAGTTACTGGGCCGTTCTTCTAGGACGAGGTCATTTTTCTAAAGGCGCAGGCAAAACAGATAGAACGCGGCTTTACTTGGAGAAAGCAGGTTGACCCCACTATATTCGCGGGTTCAAATCCCACCGGCTCCTTGGCTGGGCCCAATCAACCCTCTGGATTTGCGACCGCAATAAGTGACTTTACATCACTTCGGGAACTTTGCCGGAGGAAAAGTATTCCAAACTCTTTCGAAAAGTTGATCGTGCAATTCGACGAGAATCCTATTAGTGGTCCAGATCGCATTATCGACACCGCGGTCGGTTCGAAGATCCTCAGGTTTAGTCTCTATGACAACTAATTCATGTGAATCTACTGTGACAAAGGTCTCTCCGAAGGGCTTGTCTAAGACTTTGAATTCAAGCACTTCTGATATTTCGCGGGCTACTCCCGAGTTTTCTGCGGTGATGGGTGAAAGGATTCGAACGCCCGTCCCTTGTTTCCGGACCTTCTCCATTGTCTCACAATGTGCCTTGTAGAATCGGATGAGACCCGTAGCGCTTGTGCAATAGTTGATGGTCTTTGAGGCATCGTTAAGAATCTGGTTTAGCTTGTTGATTATACTTGGCCTGCCCCGGATCTCCCAGAATTCATCAGATTCCTTTGGAACTTCACTCCTTACGTACTTGCTCGATTCGTGCACCAAAGCGAGACTCTCAACTACACTTTCGGCATCAGTCAACTCACGGCTGAGTTTCGTAACCATGGGCATTAAGACCTCGCTTGGAGACGACGGAGCATATGCCTCAGGTTTGCCGGGTATTATGCGCAGGAGGCCCTTTCGTTCGAGTTCCTTAATTGCGCCATAAGTCTTGGTTCTGGGGATCTGGCCGAAGAAGCTGAGCTCGCTCGCCTTAATGGGGCCCATTTTTATCAGCACCAAGTATATGCGGGATTCGTACTCTGTGAGGCCCAAACGCCTTAATGCCGTGATTTCTCGTTCTTCGACTGACAAGTCGGGAGTTCACCGATTCGCCGATATTTCCTTGCCAAATCAGCTTCTCCGCTGCCTAAATAGATGCGCTTCGAAAAAGAAGCCGCTGTCATTCTCGATTAAAGGCGATTCTCCGATGGGTAAAGGATTTGGCATCAACCTGTCCAAGCCTTCTGGAACGGATGCGGGTGTGAGTTTCAGTATGGGAGTGGGGGAGGCTTAGTTTTGTGGGGACAACATGTTACTCATCCCGAATGAGAGAATTTTAAGAATCTACTCGGGGTTCAGTCTTTCTAGCGATGAGGATCGTTGCAGCGAGGGCCGCAAGGAAGACGAGAGGAGCGGAAGCGAATGGAAATTCTGGTACTGGTGTCGGCGCTGAACCATAGAAGATTGTGACGGAAGACGAGTGAGCGAAGACGGTCAACATGTGTGTGTTTTGGTCGTAAACCCAGGCATTGCTATTTGGATTTAGACCTGCAGAGGATTGTGATTCCGGGAGTTTCCTGTCATCCGCAAACACTGCGGTTGGTTTTGCTGATGAGTTGGCGCTTAGTTCAACGGCGCCGCCATGATCGAAGTCTATCTGAACCACGCTCTCATTGAAGGCCACGTCGTGTATCATTTGTCCGTTCGAGCTGGCGTTGATGGCGATTTCAGCCAACTCCACGCCATGTGTGCCGTTTAGGAAGATGGCGTGTGTCACGGCTCTGGCGCCGACGACCACAATGGCCGTACTCATGTTTGAATTACTAACTAACGGTTGGGACCTTGAGAATAGAGAATTCGTTGGAGGGTCGCATGCTGTTGAAGGAGGAAGGATTGGACATAGTGAACCGCTGGGTGGGCTGGAACCCTGAATCCCACCCCATTGAACTTGAAGGGATTGATTCTGAGATGTGTAGTACGCAGGTAGGGAATATGTGATACTGTAGGTTCCCGCAGGGAGAAAAAGCGCGCCAACGCCCCCATACTGCCCGTCCAAGGTTGTGACGGGTTGTGACTGGAACGTCGAGTTAGATGCAGTGACTTGTACCCATGACAGTGGGGCGGGATCAGGGCATTGGGGAGTACAAGAGGAATCGTCACCCGCAACTACTGCATTCGAGTAAACTGTAGCCATTTCAAAATCGTCCATCACGACACCGATTTGAAGGTATAGGTCGCGGAAGGTTACTGTTGAAGGTGCGAATGGTTGCATGAAATGGCTGTTAAAACCGAACTCCGGTACCTGGGCCGTGTAATTGGCATTCTCAAGGCCATAATCGAAGTACAGGCCTCCGTCCGGTGCAACGTAGAAAAAGTGACCCTGGCCTTCTAGCTTTACGGGGCTGTTAGTCATACCACCGAAACCGAAAATCGACAACAAGAGAGTACGTGTTCCTTCAGTTAAGTTCGCTGGGATTGCCCCCATCAAAGCGCCGTTGAATACCTGCCCGATCACGTAGTCGTTCTCAGGCAACGCACCCAGAATTTGGTTGTCTATGAACACTGGTCCTGTAATATCTAGTTCATCTCCAAACAGCAGCGGTATGGCTAACTCTACGAGACCCAAGGGAAGGTTTGGAGCTTGCGAAGGACCGTATTGCCACACATACCCAAGGGTGTATGCCTTTACTGTGTAAGTGTCGTTCGTTATGTGAGTGGGGTCGTCGCCGTAGAACCATATCTCGCGGGCACTCCAATTTTGGCCTGCAAAGAGGACTGTGAAGGTTGTTTCTCCCATACGACACAGTCTATCTGGCTGCGGGGCCGTTATTTCGATAAGGCATTCCACGTACCCAACCGTAAAGCCGCCAGAATCGTAGAAATATGTTCGCGCCCTCACAGGGATAGGGAGATTTAGAAACCTGAAAGGCAGCAGCGCCTGTACCCCCCTTGTTCCGATTCGGTTATCGTAGGAGAAGACTCCGACACCAAACGCCCCTCCCCTAAGCATCTTTGCCGTAGCAGTCGCATTCGCGCCCAGGAAAACTGAAATTGCACTCATAGTCTGAAGTTCATAGCCCCTAATGAATATCCGAATCGAATACCCAACGGAGTCTGCTGTAAGGCCGTAATCATGCTCATCCCACACCCCTGACCATGTATGATTGAAATATTCATTGAACCCGAAGAGAATAAACGGTATTGACGAACTGTCCCTGTAAGTAGTTGTCCCGTCCGCGTAGGTTCCATTAATGACGTCGACGGCTCGAAGGATGCCTAAGTGATCGTAGGCTTCAATCAGAATATTCCCGCCGAAGAGCGCCTCCGTGGGCGGGAGTGGTAGAGACAGTGACCTTTCTGCTTGATCGGGAGTTTCAAACGTCTGGCCGTTCCAGAGTTGAATTGTTCCAGATATTACGCCACCCACTTGCATTACTATAGGGCTAGGAAAGGGTGCGAAGCAAGTGGTTGAGGTGCCGGGGAGTGGTGAAGAGCTAACCGTGACCGTTACGTTTTCAGGGGACCCATTAAGAAAAACCTGCGTATAGCCCGTAACCCATACGTTCAAAGTCAAAACGTAGGGGCTACTGGAACTACCGGGCGGAAGGCCCGCGAATTCTGTACCATAAGGATCCGTTCCAACATAAGTCACGTTTGAACCCGTGATGAGCTTGAAATCGTCGGAGTCAGTGTTCTGTGAAAGGGTTATGCTCCGGTATACATGTTGTTGCGAGTCAACCGCCTCTACGGTAACATTCAGAACCTTGAGGCCAATTTTCGGTAGGTATGGGTGAGTTGTGAGCGAATGAAGTAACTGTGCACCGTTCCACTCATATTCTATGGTGCCGCACACCTGCGGGGCCCTGGTGAGTGGAACCAGCGCAGATAATTGCAAATTCTCGCCCGGCGACGGCGTCGGTGAGACAGCGTAGGAGGTGAGTGAATAAGCTGTGTCGTAGGTTGGGTCGAAACCGGCAGACGCTAATATTTGGTATTGATGATGATCGGTAGAGCTATCCGGGGCTAGCCCAGTTATGTTGAATCGCCCAGTAGTCTCATTCACGTAACTTCTGCCCACAATTGTCCCGCTTGAAACATCTTTGGCATATGCAATTCCCTTAGTCCCTAAGATCAGGTGGTCTGGGATTCCACAGGGACCGCCGGGAACGCTGAACCATGAGTCACAGATTTCACCCGCTATGCTTGCTGGCCGGTCGCGCATGCTGATCGGAACGAATAACGTCGTGTTCCAGGCGTGAACGAAATCGGGGAAGCCCAAGGAGTTTGTGTGATCTGCAACGAAGAGAGTGAAATTGTATCTACCCGCGATTGTAGGCGCGTTCAAGTCATGGAATCGAATGAACTTTGGCGGGGTGAAGGTTCGAAAGGTTCCGTTCAAGTAGTTCCAAATTTCTACGCACCAAGGAGCATTGGTGTCGAGGAGGGAGAAATCGGGTTTGAAACATGGCCCATCACTCGGGGCCCCATGCCAGGCATATGTCCAATGTCTAGACTCATCGATTACACTAACGTAATAGTAGTCATTCCTAATGTTCGTTTGAATAAAATGAGTGTCGTTCTCGATAGAAATCACTCCCAGTAGGAATTCTCTGGGAATCTCGACGCGGGCCGCGATTCCGGTCCGGTTTATGTTGATTTGAACATCGCCCATAGTTCCAAGAAAAGGGCCCCAGACTGTAGAAGGCGCGATCGTGGTTGAAGAAGATGTGTCTTGGCCGCGGACAACGGGAAGAAGGTTAGGGGGTATTCCTTCGAAGCTTGAAGCAGTGATCAAAGCGGCCAAAAAGAGAGCTACAAGTGACGCCTTTATCGACAGATCGCGGTAATTTGACAACCTGTTGCGCGCTCTTGGCTCCTCTTACAATCGGGCCGGATTGCCGTAACTCGAACAGTCACGAGAATGTGCTTTAAGCTGTTTGTTTAATTTCCCTAAACTTTGCTTTCGGGAGCGCATTCCAATCTCTATCGTAGAGTTGGTCGTGCGGTTTTCGTGAGATTTCCGCAACGAAATTTGCTCCTCCGCTCGCTAAATAAGTGCGCCCAAGAGAAGAGGCTGGTGTCACCCTTCAATGAAAAACGATTCACAATGAGACTGTGGGTTTGGCACCAACCTGTGCAGCCGCCCGAATCAGAACCGCAGAACAGGCCCCCTAGAAGCAGAGTTAAGTTGGTATCAGCGAAGAGGAATCTCGGATGGATTAATTGTGAACTTTCTTCAAATATCCGAGTACATGTCGGTCTCCATCACCCTAGCCATCCTGACGATTGCGTCTGTCTACGACATTAGAACTCGTGAGGTCCCGGACAAGATTTGGTTAATCTACGGGCCAATCGGCCTTGCCCTCACAATCTATCGGACATACGTCGACCCCTCACAACTGCTGTTCACCGTAATCTCAATCGGCTTCTCAATCTTGCTTGCCTTCGGGATTGTATTTTTTGGCCTGTCTGGAGGAGCCGATGCAAAGGGCCTTATCTGCCTAAGCCTAACTCTCCCTCTGCCGCCAACAATATTGAGCCCATTACTCGGCTACGTTTTCCCTTTCTTTCCAATTGTGGTCTTAGTCACCGGTTACTTTTGCACACTCTCAGTCGTGGTCTGGATGCTGGCTAAGAACTTGGCTCTACTAACGCGACTCAGATCTGGAATGTTCAAGGGGTTGGAAAGCGAACCAGCTTGGAAGAAAGCCTTGGCGTTCATCACGGGTTTTCCAACCAGCGTTAGGCAACTGCAATCAACCTTCTACCTATTCCCCATGGAGAAAGTTGTAGAGGACCAGAATGGAGCACATCGAACCTTCCAACTCTACGCCAACGCGGATGTTGACCGGGAACCGATTCTCAACGAGTTCGTTGACTCGATGAGAAAGGTGGGTTCACCAGACATCGTTTGGGTTTCCCCTGGGCTACCGCTGTTAGTCTTCATACTGATTGCTGTCGTAATCGTATTGGCACTTGGCGATCCCGTGTTCGGTGGGATCCTCCATCTTCTACGGTGATTCGACGCGGCCGCTGGATTCTACAAATCCCTTACTGTTAGGGTAGATATGGTGTGGCTCGATAGTGGGCTGGCGCTGCAAGGCCCAGTCTCTTCATGACGCTTACGAGATCCCCCCTCCTCACACCGACGATGAGGAGAGTGTTGAGCACGAAGAGACCCACTATTCTCCCTTCATACGCCAGGAAGACTGCGACCGAACCTAAAGCACCTAGAGCCAAGATGAAGCCTACTTGTTCGATGAGGAAAAACGTGAAGCCGATTGTGACGAAACCTAGCGACGCCTTGCGAGTCTGAGACCAATTCCGGAGAGTTTCGTAGATGATGTAGACCGTTGCGACCATGATTACCGCCCTCAGGAATAATTCTGCGTTTGTTGACGCAGCCTCAACTGTTCCAAAGGCACGGGTCGCGAACATGACCGTCAGAAAAACGATGGTAACTAGGGCGGCGGTTAGCAAGTCAGCGGTTGTCGATTCGCCGATTAGGCGAAGCCTCGTCCGCTTCGCGTAGGCGAACGCGATGAATAACATGCCATAAGTCTGCGTCAGCAGCCAAATAGCCTGCACAGGTGACCCGAGCAATGGTGAACCGGATACGAGGAATGGCTGAAAGATTTGGACGGCGAAAGCAACTGTGATAAGACCGAAACCCGCTGGGATTGCAAGTAAGTACGGTACGCCAGAGGCGCGGGTTGGCTTGCTGGTTAGAACTACTAAGGCGGCGGTAGCAAGGGCGGAGAGCACATTTACCGATTCAAGGAGAACATCCAACACCATACTATACTCCCCAACGAAACAGGATAAAAACCGAGCTGCTGGACATGAAATTCATTGATATAGCATTCGGAGCCACCCTTGTAGCTTTCGGTCTAGGTTCCTTGGCCGGAGCTGCGCTAACAGCGTACTCATTCACATTTCGAGATTTTCTTGTGCTCCTCATCAATTCGCGGGTCATTGCCCCCGTACGGGCAGCAACAGCCATCGGTGGGACGGCGACCATGTTGCTTATCTTTTTGAACAACTGCGTCCCCGTCACACTCTCTTTCGTGTACCCTTTGCTATTGGGCAGGGTTCGTTGGACACCGCCCATCCGGAAGGCCACCCTGATCCGCCTACTTACCGCATTTTCACTATTGACAGGAGGCTTACTAGGTTTCTTCAACCTCGGGGCCACTCTCACGCTTGTAGCAGAGCTAAGAGGCCCAAGCATGGTCAATGGCTTACTGGCGACGTCGTGGGTGCACGCCCCTCTGGAATTCCTATTCGTTCTGGTGTGTGTTTCAGAGCCGTTAAGATTGGCTCTTCGACGAATAGGGAGGAACGAAATTATCAGGTTCTTACGAGTGGATGCCAATGTGTTCTTCCTATCCTTGCTCGGCCTTCTTGCGTCCGCCGCGATCGAGGTCTTTGCACGTCTGTAGTAGAGATTCTCTCCAGTTGAAAATTCTTGTAATTGGTGGTCACGCCGAGATGAGAAAGATGACCACGTCGAGACTTTTTGATATTCAAGGCGGAAGGAGTTGGAAAGATGAAACGTGTTAAGGGCACTGAAATCTTTCTAAACCGCAAGATAGTAGAAGAGTAAGGCCGAATGAAATTCCAGGATCCCGATTAGGTTAAGCAGATAACCGTGCAGCGACCCCGAAAGTCTCGTTTTGACAGGATTACTTGACACGTTCGAACCTATCTTGTGTTAAGGAAAGGACGCACTTGTTGGTGGCGCTTGATGAAGCTGTAATTACTGTGATTTCTGATCATCCTTTTCGCGAAGAATGGGACTTATAGCAATGTCCTCGATTCGAACACTCTTCATAGTACCCAATCGCGGTTCTTCATTTATAGAGCAGGACATTCGCATCCTTTCTAGACATTTTGAAGTTAACTGCGTTCCCTATAGGACTCTTGGACTTCTTCCGGAAATCCTTAAACCCATTCTAACGCGCGCTTATGACCTCACGTATCTTTGGTTTGTATACCATTATGCCCTTCCCGTATCTGCAGCCTGCAAAGCGGCAAAGATACCATGCGTGCTTGTGCCGTCCGGCGTTGACGTAGCAAACAACCCTGAGATCGGGTACGGCCAAATGCAGTTCAGAGAAGCGAGGATTCGCACAAAGACATCCCTCAGATTATCCACTCTTGTGCTTCCCGTTTCAGATTTTGTAAAGCGACTTGTGTTGCGGCTAACGCGGCCAAAATTGATGCGTGTAATTCACAATGGTATAGATACAGAGAAATTCAAACCACATGGGGCCAAGGAGGACATTATTCTTACAGTTGCGGGGATTAGCGAAAGGAATTTTCTATACAAGCGATTGGATGTCTTTGTGAAATCAGCAAAGTTTCTCCCAAACTACAGATTCATGTTAGTTGGCAAGCACATTGATGGAACAGTTCAACGTTTGAAAGCGATGGCGCCTCCGAATGTGGATTTCCTTGGCCAATTGAGTAATGCCGATTTACTGCGACTCTACCAGAGAGCGCGGGTTTACGTCCAAGTGTCTCATGAGGAAGCTTTTGGTTGCGCTTTGGCTGAAGCTATGGCATGTGAATGCGTTCCCGTTGTGGTCCGCCGAGGCGCCTTACCTGAAATTGTGGGAGGAACTGGCTACTATGCACTCTATGCTGACCCGGCCGGAACTGCCCAGACGATAATGCAGGCGTTTGCTAAGGGCGATGGGACATCAGCAAGAAGGAGAATAGAGCGAATGTTTACTGTCAAACGGCGAGAGTTAGAGCTAATTAAAGCACTGAAGTCCGTATGCGGATAGTACGAACGCTTTGAATTTCCTCTCTTACATAGCGATAATGGTCCTCGTTGGTACCTTGTTCGAGGTCTCGCTAATTGCCTGGCTCCTAATCTCCTTGGCGATCCTGCCTAGACCGAAAAAGCTTACGATCAAAGTCCGGAAACGCGATTCCGTTGAGTATAGAGTTGAACTAATGCTAAATGTTGGTTGCGGCGCAGACGCTTGGGGTGATATAAGACTCGATCGAGGCAGATATTCTGAAACAAGCGGGTATGGGGGTCGAACGAGCGCTAATGTAATAGCTGATGCCGAACAGCTTCCATTCCGAGATAACAGCTTTCACATGAGCAGAGCATATCACGTATTAGAGCACGTCCCGAACCCGCAGCGAGCATTTGATGAGATCCTCCGAGTGAGTTGCGAAGCGGACATTAAAGTCCCAGTTTCCAACGCGTATAGCATGTTAATAGAATTCCTCACCCTCAACGGAAGCTTGGTAGTTGCTCCGAAGGGGTTTTTCATGATCCTTTCTGAGATCACTCAGTGGCCGAAAAGGTACTCCGACCATAAGTGGTACCTTCGATGGGATACCCGCAAAGAAGAACAGATTCTACGGTATCCCTAGGGAGCTGCAAATCAAGGTCTAGGGAGTGATATCAATTCGGTCAGTGGTCATATATCAGAAACCTTCACCTAGCTAGAGTGGCTTTCTGCGATGGCGAGGATAAGCGCTTTAATTGTCATTGGAGCACGGCCTCAATTCATAAAATCTGCCTCTCTCATCAAAGAACTTCTCTCTCACCGCAGTCGAGTCAGTTTGACACTCTTGCACAGTGGACAACATTATGACGCCGAAATGTCAAGCGTCTTTTTCTCCGAATTTGAATTGCCGCGGCCTGCCCTCAATCTACACGTAGGGTCCGGAAGTCATGCCTTTCAGACAGCCACCATTATGCTACGTCTTGAAGAATTCATGAAGCAATCTGAACCGGACGTGGTCATTGTACCGGGAGACACGAACACGACGCTGGCTGCTGCGATTACCGCGGCAAAAGCTGGATTTCCAGTCGCACATTTGGAAGCGGGATTGAGATCAGGTGATATGAGCATGCCCGAAGAGATTAACCGAAGATTGACAGATCACTGCAGTAATCTTCTCTTTGCCCCAACAAGAACTGCCTTCAACAACCTGACGAAGGAAGGACTATCGAAGAACATTCGACTCACGGGTGACACCATGGTCGACGGACTTCGCATTACTATGCCAACCGTGAAACGGAAAGAGAAATGCGTACTTCGAAATATGCAATTGATGGAGCGGAACTATGTGCTGGTCACTCTGCATCGTCCGACAAACGTAGATGAACCGACCAGGCTCGGCGACGTCGTTCGCGCACTCCGAAGAGTCGCAAAGCGGGTCACGGTGGTTTTTCCGGTCCATCCACGAACGCGGCAGCGGCTTCGGGCACTCGGTATGCGAGTCAGAAGAAATGGTTTGCAAATTCGTATCATCCCTCCCCAAGGTTACGTTCAGACCCTCGCTCTACTGAAGAATGCTCAATGCATTCTAACGGATTCCGGCGGAATGCAGAAGGAGGCATTCCTGCTTCGCACGCCCTGCGTCACATTACGCTTGACCACTGAATGGCCGGAAACTCTTAGGGGACATGCGAATCGACTGATCGCTGATCCGCACCAGGTGGCTTCAGCGATAGCCCGAGCAGCCTCCCTGAACCTCCGCCACCAACGATTCTCTAACCCATTCGGCGATGGAAGAGCAGCCCAGAAGATAAGAAGAATCCTAGAAGATGAGGGATCACCTAGAGCTTTCTAATTAAGTTCCGTGCCAAAGACATCCCAGTCAGAATGATCTCATAGTCGAGACTACTGGTCACGACCGGGCAAGAGAATCCAACTCAACGCATCTGAGAGAAGCGCAAATCTTTCGCCTAGAAAGTCTCTAATCAGAGCCGTATCGTCACGGTTAACTGCCTTCAAAATCCTTAGCATAAGAAGATAGACCAACGCCCCGATTGCAACGTAAACCGGCAACAATAGCTTTCCATATCTGAACAACTCAACCGCGAAAATAATTGCAACCATTACAAGGCTAGCGACAAGGGTCTTCAGAATCGTCTTGAACTCAAATTGAATTGATCTCCCCTTATCGACTACAAAGACTGCCAGAGCCGCGAAGGCCACAATTACAAATCCACGCGAAATCGATGCCCCCACTATTCCAAGGGTGGGCAACAACAGATAGGCAATCCCGAGCCCGACAACGACGCTGACTATAGTGATTATCGCAAACAAACGCGTCATCTCGCGAGCCAAGAGAACAGGCGACAACGCTGTAAAACCGACGATTCCAAACGCGAACGCGGCCGAGAGTATCATTAGAGGAATTGTACCGCTAGCATATGACTCGCCAACAAATAGAGCGAGCGCCGGTCTAGCAACGGCAAGCAGGCCTAAAGCCAAGGGAAGGAGTATGAAGTTCGAATAACGAACTGCTAAGCGAACTGCTTCACTTTCCCTTCGTCGGTCTCCTGATACCTGAAATGAGGAGTAAGCAGAGAACAACATGCTTCCTAGGGCAGAGGAGAGTCCAAGCAAAATGCTGAAGGCTGTCCATGCTGCGTAGTAGATACCCAAAGCTGAGATGGGAACAAAAAACACCAAAATGGCACGGTCGAACCACGTTTGCGCATATCCAGCGATACTACCGAGTGTCAGAGGGCCAGAATAACCCAGCAGTTTGCGTAACGGAAAGTCGAATGTTGGCGCTCCCAGAACCCGAAACAGCAGAATGAATGAAACGATGACCACCACCGCATCAGAAAACAGCCATCCATATACTAGCCCCATGAAGCTCTTCAAGATCAGAATGAGGCCGATAATCATAACCTGTCTCATGATTCCTCCGACGATCAAACTGACAATCGAGGTCTCTTTGAACATCTGGAGCCCAAGCATGGCGCCGGTAACGACAGGGATTGCACCGGTGTCTAGAAATATGTCAAGAGCAAGAACCTGAAAGAGGCTTACGTACGATAAGTCTCCGAGTAGGAAGAAGGCCAAATGAGAGGCCTCAAGGAAAATTCCTGCTGCTATGAATGTGGACATGAGCAAGGTAAATCGCAACGCCTGGTAATACGCTGCTGCTGCGAGATTTCTCGTATTCCTCTTGGAATTTTCGGCAACGAATTTGATTACGCCTTGTTGAACAGACAATGTCCCGAAGATAAGACAAGTCGCATTGACCAGCTGTAGTATCGTCAAAATGCCCATTTGCTTCGTTGAAATAATCCGTGCTAGAATTACGAACGCGATAATGTACACCAGAGCGCTGCCTAACGTTTGAAATATGAGATAAGACGCGCCACGAGCCAAGTGGATCCGACCGTGGGTGCCTGGGTAAGAGGCATCGTTAGGCAAGCGCGCCACAAAACTCGAAGACACGCTGCAGATACTAAGCCCTTTCGTGAGGTCTGAAAACATCAGTCACATGAGAAAACCGATCGTGCATTTGGATGCTCGGAATTGAGCTGGCCCGTGACCGCATCTGGATTGCGGGAGCATCCTCCTAACACTTTAATTATTGACCGTCACTCTCACTGCCTCCGATCACTTGAAGATATGACTATGTTCCGTCGATTAGTACGCGCTTTTCTCGACTCCGGTGTATTCGCATTTCTTACGCAGTCACATCTAGCATGGTCTATTATTCGCCTGACTCCAAGGTCGGTGAGAGAGTATGTTAAGGGCGTCTGCCATTCTGTATTGCATACTCCAGATGTTTCGATCCCCGTGTCCCAACTACAAAATGAGAACTGGAGGAAAGGCACGCATCTCATCAGCGTAATAATCCCGTGTTACAACTATGGCGAATACCTCCGCGACGCTTTGGAAAGTATTCGTGCCCAGACTATCCAAGATTTCGAAGTTATTGTTGTAGACGACGGGTCAACAGACGAATTAACTCTAGATGTACTAAATGGGATGAGGCAAGAAGGGGTTAGAGTCCGGACGCAGGAACACTCAGGTCCCGCTCAAACCCTCAATTCTGGGATTTCACAGGCCCGCGGTAAATACGTCTGTTGCTTATCCGCTGATGATACTATCGAACCAACGTACCTTGAAAAGTGTGTTGTCCTCTTGGAGTCAAATCCGGGCATCTCCTTCGCTTATTCCCTAGTAAAGACCTTCGGCCTAGAACGGCGGGTTGGATTGACCAGACCGTTCGATCTGAGGTTATTGCTTGCATACAATCACGTTTGCGGATCCGCCGTCTTTCTAAGAGATGCGTGGAAGGCAGTTGGCGGATTTGACACGGCGATGCCTGCGTATGAGGATTGGGACTTTTGGATTAGGTTAGGAGAATCCGGGTTCCGAGGGAAGCTGATTCCTGAACCGCTCTTCAACTGGAGACGACACCCCCAAGCGTTCGGTACCATAGTCGATAAGAAACGGCCTGAACTGCTGGCAAAGATGAGAAGCAACCATGCGGACCTATTTTCTGATCTGGAACGAATCGAGAGTATCCAGAAAAACTACCGGGATTATCGAGTACTGAATCCATTCCTGAATCTTGCATCAGAAGAACAATATTTTCAATTTAGCCGACCGGTTGGGTTGGTGTTGGTTTCAGAACCTCCCCACTTGCCTGATCGAGTATATGATTCCCTCTCAGAATTGAGAGAAAAAGGAGCCACGCTCATCTCAGTAATCACGGGAGGCTCAAGTGAGTTGAGCCCGAAACTTCATACAGTCTCAAGTTCAACCTACAATCTCGCCACATTTCTCGAACAGTATTATTGGCGCGACTTCGTTATCAATCTCATCAGAACTCGGGCAATTCAGTTTACACTCATATGCAACTCAAAGCTGGGGTACGAATTGTCGCCCCTCATCAAGACAAAAACATCATGTACCATCGTAGACACAATTGAATCAGAGGAATTCAAATCGTTTTGTTTGAAGTTTAATTCATCACATTCATCATATTAGGAGTCGACCAAAAGTCAAATTACTGTAATTGAAAATTGGGTATTGGGTCCTATGTGTGGAATCGCGGGCGAAATCCGTTTCGACCAAAGGATGGCGAATCCTGAGGTTACGAAGCGGATGTGTGACGCCCAAATCCACCGAGGGCCGGATGATGATGGCTATTACACATTCGGCCCTGTAAGTCTCGGCATTCGCCGGCTTGCGATTATCGACCTGACAAAAGGACTCTATCCTCTCACTAGCGAGGATGCAATGATTCAGCTAGTGTTCAATGGCGAGATCTATGACTTCGCTGGAATCCGGAAGAAACTCGAAGGGCACGGGCATCAGTTTCGCTCGAATACAGATGCCGAAGTCATAGTTCATGCCTACGAGAGTTGGGGCACCGACTGTCTCAGGGTTCTGAATGGAATGTTTGCTTTCGCTCTTTGGGACCAAAGAAAGCAAACGATGCTAATTGCGCGCGACCATTTTGGAATCAAACCCCTTTATTATCATCTCCAGAAGAGTTTTCTTGCTTTCGCTTCTGAGATCAAACCTCTTCTAACACATCCTGAAATTTCAGCGACGCCGAATGAGCACGTCATAGAAGAGTATCTACGTGGATCAATAGTGGATAGTACGGAAGAGACTTTCTTCAGAGAAATCTCCCGATTGTCCCCAGCACATTTCCTCCTCATCAAACCGGACGGGTCACTTAGACGTGAAGGCTATTGGATGCCCCAAATATCCAAGAGACTCGATGGCAATAGAACAGATCAAGAAGTAGAAGAAACTAGGCGACTATTCTTAGATGCAGTCACCCGACAGCTTGTAAGTGATGTCCCGGTTGGAACATGCCTTAGCGGAGGAATCGACTCATCGTCTTTAGTTTGTGCGATCAAGAAGATGAATCCCCTAGGCGCAGCCTCCACGGGAGAGCATGTTAGAACGTTCACCGCAAGCTTCCCTGGTAACGCTATTGACGAGACCGGTTTTGCACGGACTGTGTGCGACATCACTGGGGCGGAATTCAATCCAGTGAAGCCAACAGCCACTGAATTTTGGATCGACTTGCCTACACTCGTTAGATGCCAAGAGGAACCTTTCCTGAGCACGAGCATTTACGCTCAATGGCGGGTAATGAAATTTGCCAGAGAGCATGGGATCAAAGTGTTGCTCGACGGCCAGGGCGGAGATGAGCTTCTTTGCGGCTATCTTCCTTACTACATTCATTACCTTGTAACGCTGAAACGCAATAGGAAATATTGCAGACTTCTAATCGAAGGTCTACTGAGCACAGACCTTACCCTGCGCTTCATCATTGCGTATCTAAGAGAGCTCCTGGGGAGGGAACGTGACCGCACCTCTTCGCTCCTTTTCGGTGATAAGGAAGTAGACTCGTCGAGTCGACATCGTCCACACAGAGGTGATCTTGCGTCTATCTTGGAGAATCAAGTGATCAGCACCAGTCTTCCAGCATTACTTCGTTATGAGGACAAGAACTCTATGTGGCATAGTCTGGAAGCGCGCGTTCCATTTCTGGACCTTCCGTTTTTTGAGTATGTCGCCTCTTTACCGTTAGACCGAAAGCTCCGCAACGGGTGGACGAAGTACACATTCCGTGAGGCGATGAGAGGAATATTGCCAGACAAGATCCGAGTCCGCCGCAGCAAAATAGGATTCGAGACGCCAGAGAAGGAATGGATTAAGCACGACCTACGAGACAAATTGCGAGAATTCTTTTTGGACACGAGACTGGTGGCGGATAGGTTCTATAACGCTGAGGCAGTGAGAGGCCTACTCAGCGAATCCTCTCTCAGCGATTACGAAGTTGGTCTCATATGGCGTATTCTGAATCTCGAGTTATGGTACCGAGAGTTCTTCGAAAAGCCATGAGAAGGCATGGAGGACGGGAATTAGCACTTCAGGATTTAAGAGATCTGCAGGCTACGTACAGCTTTTCTTTTTCTTCTTCCCACGTGTAACGCTGACGAGCGTGCTTAACGTTTCGTTTGAAATTGCTTAGGTTGGTTTTTTCTGATACGAAGTTTATTTTCCTGGCGATATCGGTAGGATCTTGTGGATCAAAGACCTGCCCTATGCGGTTTTCCATTACTGTCTGCCTAAGGAAGGGTAAGTTGCTTGTAACCACTACTAGGCCAGCTTGAATATACTCGAACAGTTTGTTGGGCGAACAATAGTATTGATTGAGGTTCGTTGCGAGGTAGGGAATGACACCAATATCGGCTTCAGTGGCGGCCTGCACGACTTCATTCATCGGAACGGTTTTCTCAAATATTACATTGGAACGACCAAAAGCGAGTTGCTTCAGCTGACTCTCCAATTTTCCTTCGCCTCGAATGACCAACCTAATGTTGTCATAGAAATTCCGCGAAGCTCTCACCAAATTCTCTAAGCCGCGGTCTGCATCGAGCCCCCCGTGATAGAGCACGGTAACACGCTTGAGTTGAGCCTGAGACGATGGCGGTCGGATTTGCGCGTCAGGACAGTTAAGCACGACGTGAATTCGCTTCTTGATGTTATATCGACGGCGCAATTCTGAAGCTATGAATGGATTCACGGTAATTAGAACGTCAGCAATATTGATGAACATCCTCTCGAATAGTGCGGATAGTCTCCTTCTGGGCCCAACAGGCATCATCTCACTGTAGAGTTCGTGACTATCGTACACTACGCTCTTTCCGATGAGCTTCATCATGATTCCGACATCCAGTGTATCTAGGTCGTTACAATAGCAAACATGCGCCCCCGTTCTTAGGGCGCGGGCGTAGAGTGCTAATCTAGCCGGCACGATCAATGAAACCACTACAATCGCCTGGCGTATCTTGGACGAAAGAGTGCCATTGGAATGAGCATGGAGTACTTTCCGCGCGACCAGGGTTCGACGAGAATGAAAACGCAGGATTGAATAGTGTTCTCTGCGTTCACGTTTATCCTGATTCAGAGCGGAAGCGAAACAGATTACGAAGACCTCGTGACCGGCCATGCCCAATGCGTTGGCGTGGCGATCCACTCTCGAATCATGGAGCATGTCGTTGCTAACGATCATGCAGATTCGCAAAATTCTCCAACTCGGCTCTATCGACGAGCGGAAGTTGCTTGATTGTATTCTCCGGCTTCATGGAGCTTACCGAGCACATGGAAGCAAGGACTTGGAGTTTGGCCGAAACAGAGTACATGACTTTCTCCTAGCTGAGATGAATGAAGTTCACAAAGTAGTAGGCATAGCCTATCGCGATTATTCCAAAGATTAACTGGATGAGGATGCAGCGTTCCACCACTATCTGCTCTTTCTCTGGAGACTTATGCATGAAAAGAGCCCACATCGCGGTTACATTAGGACTGACCAATAGACCGTCAGGTAGAGTTTTCCCCACGGACCAAACAAATCGATCGCGCGCTCGAAGTACGAAGTTGAGGACGTATGGAAATAACGCTATGATCCCCACAACTTTGATTGAGCCCGCGAGTATGCCGCTTGCCAGAACGGCTCCTATTAGAAATGTGCCTGATCCTCCGGGGAAGATTCGTGCGGGATTCCAGTTCCATCTCAAGAAGGCTAGCAATCCGCCGCTAAGGGCGAATAGAGCAACCGCGGATTCTATAGAACCATAAATTAGGGCGCAAATTGCTAACGATGTCGATGACACGAATCCGAGCCCAGCCTCAAGACCATTGAATCCAGCATAAATATTGACGCCGTTCATCAGAAACGCAAATCCAAACGGAACAATGATCCAAAACACCCATCCTAGATCCGAGGGTCCGAAAGGAGTAAGATACACAAGAGTCGAGCCTGCTCGAAATGCGACCACTGGCACAGCCACCAGAAAAGTCAGAACGACCAACGCAGCCTTACTGAGTTGGAATAGGTCGTCAACGAGTCCGCCTAACACAGCCAAAGTAGCTGCCAAGAATATTGCAAACAACAATCTGTAATCGAGTCCGAGCAGTGCGGAGAGTGTCATGCCGGTTGCAAACCCCACAAATAATCCAATTCCCCCCATCGTTGGAATCTCACGAACGTCGATCTTGTGCACGTCCCGACCAGTAATCTCAGCTTTCCTCAAAGCGTTGATGAGCCAGGGCATGACAGCATACGTTGCCAAGAAAGACACGAGCAGCAGTGAGAGTGTCTCGAGAACAAACTGCCCGACGATCATTCTCGCCACAACTATCCAGCCGAGATAAATGACCTAATGAGGGTTTGGTGCATAACAGGCACTTCAAACTCAATAATCCTATGATAAGACCCCTTATGTTTCGACGTTTCATGTAACCGTATGCGTTGGCGAAATGTCGGGACCGGTATGGTGCAATACTAGTCTCTGGGAATGAGTCTCTTGGGCGCATTAGGATGGTATAAAGAATATTGCCACAACATTATTTCGATATTTCTCCTGAACAACATTGCTCTTCTCGAAATTGGAGAATTGAGAACTCTGAATGGCAACAGCGACGTAACGGAAACCCATGATTGCGGATTGCGTTGACATCGAGGAAGCGCTTTCATTATAGTCGCCAACGTAAGAAATGCCGGTAAGCGTCTGCAAGTATCTATAGTCGTTTGACAATCCAACACTGGCCACAGCGTTGCGCTGATCGTTCTGCTTCAACCAGGACATTGAGTCGAAAACCGCCTCTTGCCGGTTCCTACTTGCAGGATCATAGACTCGTGGCAGGAGAGGAATGAAGCTTCCAGAAATCACAAGAGCGACGAGAAGAAGCGGTGCCATTGATTTTATTGCCTTCGACCGAGTGGTGCCCGCCGGTAATTTGACTGAAGATTGATTAAACCCTCCCAGCAAGTCCCCTATTAGGAAGCTTCCTGGGACCAGAGACAACAAAATGAACCTCCAGCCCTCCGTCGATGCGAACATACCAATCACCATGATTCCTAGCCAGACACAGGTGAAAGCGATCGCTGCAGAAATCCTTCTTTTCAACAGAATGCGGGTGACTGCAGCAACTATCAAGAAGGGCGCCAAGATACCGGCAAATACACTGTAATTCCAAACAAGGGTCTGCACGGTTAGAAGAATCGGTGTGGGCGGTGCTGTTGAACCAATTCCATATGAGCCAAATAAAATTCGCTGAAGATTCGCAATCAGGAAAGACCCGAACAAGGCGGCGAGTGCAAGCAGTCCTCCGGTTGTGAACAGAAGGGCCCTAAGATAATTCCGCAGGTGCACTCTATAGTAATAGGCGACGATCGGGAGCGCGGCCCAAAGTGCAGTTAAAAAGGCGACGAAAGTGGAATGTACGAACAATCCTCCGAGAGCGAGGAAAGTTAGCGTCAGCCCCATTGCAGAGTTCGGTTCCTTCATGTAGGCGAACATGAGCCAGAGTATCGCAAGAACGATCGCATCGGAAAGCATGTTTGGAAAGGTTCCTATTTTGATGAAGTGGATGGCGTCAACCGGTAACACAAAGCCTGCAACAAGGATTGTAAAACTCGCCCCTACCTTACCGAGCAGAGTGGTTGCACAATAGTATAACAGAAAGACTGAATCAACTAGGACCATTGCTAACAAAACGCGCAGGGCTTCCAATCCATTAAAGCCCAGCAAATATGCTAGAACTGCGCTAGCGAAGTGTAATCCAATTGGGGAAGTTGAATGGAGCAAGAGAACTTTTCCTGTCCCATTCATTATGGCTTCCACTATCTGGGCGTGGATTATTGGGTCGGGCGCGTCGGCTGTAGGATAGATCGGACTAGACCATCCGAGCAAGAGAACCATAATGATGTATCCGAATGCCGTAATGATGAGCGGTAGCGTGCTTCGATCAAAGTTGAGATGAAGAGCAAGATGCCGTGCCTCCCGGTCACGCAACCGCCAGATTGACAGAAGAACGAGACAAAGGATTGCTGAACCAACCACCGAATAGATCAAGTAATGAGAGGTCAGGATCGACAACGCGGCGGTAAGGAGACTGGCATTAACTACGCTAATTATGAAAGAGAGAGCTATCTCTTCTACGCCTCCAAACCGTTTATGCAGCCCCGAACAAAGAACCCAGCAATATCCAGGGAGAAGGAATTCCAACGGAACGAGAAGGAATAGCCACATGACTGGTCTAACGGTAAACTTAGCTGAATCAGGTCATATTTCTTGGTTTTCGCCAGAATTCTCCGTTTCGCACAAGTGCGATTTCCCCCTTGTTTTCCAGGTCTGAACACGCTTTCTACCTGCATCCTCGTCTAGAACTCGTTCCCATAGGCTACATTACGTAGATTCCGCTAGAATCTGACCCTGGATGCGACATTACGATCGATGGCGAGGGTCGGACATCTCCCACGCTCAGCTATCCGGGCAGCCTTCTCAGTAGGTGAACCGTCAAACAACAGCTGACTTACTTAGTTCGCTCACCCTACAAACCGAAGTCCATGGTAATAGAGATAACTTGTCTATGTTTCTTCAGAAGAAAAGGGAGGCAATCCTGATTTCAGATGGTTGTTACCATGGATCGGGAACTTTGGTAACGTCAAGCTTTGGTTAGGGTTCCGCCTAGGATTGGTTCACAAAGCGAGCAGGAGGTGAAACATCAAGATGATGACAATCATGGGCAAACGTTTCACCAACCGAGGCATTTCAACTATCATTGCGGCACTTCTCCTTATCGCCATAGCTATCGCAGCAGGAGTACTACTCTACGTCTTCTCAATAGGATTAATCGGAAGCCTACAAGGGAGCGGCGGACAACAAACAAAAGACCAGGTAATCATGGAAGCATACCAATGGCCTCCTGGTACCGCGCTTACGCTGAACTTGCGCAACACCGGAGCAACTACACTCGACATGAGTAAGGCCACCTTCTACGTAGGCGGAGTAAGCCAGACATACGTAGCTATGACCGGTTTAAGTGCGGGATGCAACGCGGCTGCCTTCGCGCCAGGATGTTCAGGTGTTGAACCTCTCACAATAGGTAGTCTGACCCCCACAAGCGGAGTGGCATACGTAATCAAAATCGGTCTTGTTGACGGTGGTGTGATGAGCTACTCAGCCGTATACGGCCAATCCGCTTAGAATGGTCCCTACGCCCTTCCTTTTTTCTCTCTTTTTCTTTCGACGCTGAAATTAACCCGTTTATGCTCATAGTGGCGACTCTGCAGCGGTCGCACTTCTTCCACCTCCGACGACAATGGTTCTCAATCTAAGAATGACTCGTTTAGTGATAGTAATCCAGAGATTCGTGGAGCCAAGTCCAGGGAACGCCTGCAACGGCATCTGTTCTGTGGTTTGGATTACATCCTTCCGAGACTTACACCAACGCTTGGTGGGTTGGTGTGTCACTCTGTTTTGGGAACTTGGGATACACCAAGGCTATGCCAAACATTGGCCTAACATTTGATTATGGAATGAACTGAGATGCCTTTGCTCATTCGGCCTGTGAAGATGAACAAGTCAATTTACGTTCGGGTGCCGAACGACATAGCCCACATCATAGGCTTAGACAACCAGGTCGAAGTGAGCTTCAGCTTCGAAGACATCGGCAACGAGCTTCGCCTCATCTACTCACTCAACAAGTCAAAACTTGAGAATCATCAGTCCAGCGGTCAACGCGAAATCAATGATCGGAACCAAGCCGCAAAGTCAAGTCCCCCGAACCTGCCTACGGAGGGGTGAAAATGGAGCTGAGATTGAAACTGAAGGGGTTCCCTAGGAACAAAGCTTCTACCGCCGCAGCTCAGGTTGTTGTGGAAAAACCTACACCGGACACCAATGAAGCCCCCACGAGCTTCAAGGAAGTGTACCCGTTAGTTGAACCCTACGCGTACGCCGCGATTACGCATGACCCGAAAACTGGCGGCATGCTGTATTACGTGATCGAACCTACGCTCAGCGAGGAAGACAAGCAATACTACGCCAAGCTTCGTAGCATTCTGACCGAAGAGCTTGATGTTGACGTACGCAAAATCGAAACCAAAGCGGCCGCTGAGAAACTGCTCAGAGAACACGTTGAAACCATCGTCAAGTCATACAAGCTGAAGATTGAGGCTGAAACACTCGACAAACTCATGTACTACCTGAACAGGGACCTCATAAACTTCGGCCGCATCGAACCTCTCATGCGGGACCACATGCTCGAAGACATAAGCTGCGACGGGCCTGATGTCCCTCTTTACGTTTGGCATCGACAGTACGAGTCCATACCAACGAACGTCAAGTTCGAGAGCGGCAAGGAGCTTGACAGCTTCGTCGTCAAATTAGCCTACTTGTGCAACAAGCACGTGTCAATAGCGTCGCCCATCGTTGACGGGGGCCTCCCCGACGGAAGCCGAATCCAGCTGACCTACTCGAAGGAAGTGACTCGGCATGGGAGTAGCTTCACGGTTAGACGCTTTAAGGCAGATCCCCTCACGATCACGGACCTCATCACCTTCAACACAATAACCGCCGAGATGGCCGCCTACTTCTGGTATCTGATCGAGAAGAAAAGCTGCATCCTGACCTCCGGAGGAACAGCCTCAGGCAAGACGACACTCCTCAACTGCATTTCAATGTTCATACTTCCAGACGATAAGGTTGTGACGATCGAAGATACGCCTGAAATGAACATTCCCCACCAAAACTGGATCGCCTCAATCGCAAGGGTCGGGTTCGGGGCGAGGGGAAGTTCCGCTGAGATTTCAACCTTCGATTTGCTCAAGGCAGCGATGCGCCAGCGGCCTGACTACGTGATCGTCGGCGAGGTGAGAGGGGAAGAAGCGTTTACCCTCTTCCAAGCAATGGCCACTGGGCACGGCGGTTTGTCAAGCCTACACGCAGACTCCGTTGGAGCTACCCTTCGACGACTCGAATCTGCCCCGTTGAATATCCCGCGTTCACTGTTACCTACACTGAACGTCGTAGGCGTACTGTCAAGGATGAGGGTTGGTGATAGACCTGCCCGAAGACTGGTCGAGTTGACCGAAGTACTTGGCATTGACCCGAGTTCGGGTGAGGTGGAGTTGAATGAAATCTTCCGTTGGGATCCGAAGACTGATGCTTTCACCTACTCGGGACACAGTAGGATCATCGACGTGCTGGCTCAGAAATCCGGCGTTGCAGTTGAGGATGTTAGGAGCGAACTGCAGCGGCGAAAGACTGTACTCGACTATATGGTCCAGAGGAATATTCGCCGTTACAAGGACGTGGGAAATCTGATCCGCTCGTATTACGCGGAACCGGTCAAGACATTCGAAAGGGCGAGGCTGTCGCTGCTGAGTCTCGGATTGAGTGATTAGAAATGTCGAAGCCAGCCAAGATCAACAGTAAGGATTCGAAGAAAGATTTCTCAGTCCTCAGGGAACCCTGGCTGCTGGCATTCCGATACCTCAACGCCCAACTACCGAAGGTGATGCCCTACTTCCAAGACTTGGGCCCATCGCTCCAGAAGGCAGGGGTAAAGATCAGCCTACAGGGTTACGTTAGCTTAACGCTATTCGTGACTGGCCTGTCATTCTTCACCACGTTCGGGGTCACCTTCGCAATAGCAGGCGTGTTAGGCGTGCCAATACTGATTACGTTATTGTTCGCGTTCGGGGTCGGCACACTTTCCGGAGCAGCTACGTTTGGGTTGATCTACGGGTTTCCGAGTTTCTTGGCCACCAACCGACGGAAGAGAATGGACCTAGAGTTACCGTACGTTGCAAGCCACCTGTCAATTCTAGCCACTGCAGGCCTGCCTCCGGCGCGCATGTTCAAACTACTCGAAGACTCCGCAACGACACCTCAGGTTGCTTCCGAAGCTAACGAGGTTACCCGAGACGTCGAAGTGCTCGGGGAAGACATCATCACCGCGCTTGAAGCTGAAAGGGTTCGCTCCCCTTCAAAGACATTTGCGGAAATCCTCGAAGGATTCGTAGCAACAATTCGCTCTGGGGGTAACCTAACGGGGTATCTGCAGGATGCGACGCGGGTCGTGATGGATTTGCGGAGGGTGGCTGCCAAGCAACTGGTGGAAAGCCTAGCGACCTTCGCGGAGGTTTACGTGACTCTCATGGTTGTTTTTCCTCTACTCGTGATCGTAATGTTCTCGGTTATGTCAATTATCGGCGGAGGCCTCGGGGGCTTCTCAACATCAGCCATGATGACAGTGGTCACCTACCTGATCATTCCCGCCTCTGGCCTAGCGGTCATCGTAATGCTCGACACAATGCTCGTGGAGGATTAGAAATGCCCAGGATTGAACCAAAAGAAAAGCAGATTGTTGCAGCGACATCCGCGGGCATCGGTATCTCGATGACCTTAGCCGCCATAACGGGGGCATTCATCCTTCGTTGGAATCTCCCATTATCCTGGGATCAGCTGATTATAGTCGGATTAATGATCGCGCTATTCCCGCCTGCGACCGTTGAATACCTAGATCTGCGCTGGCAGAGAGGAATCGATAACAACATTCCTCGGCTCCTACGAGAGATCGCAGAATCAGGACGAACCGGCCTCACGTTGATTCGGGCTATCGAAGTGTCCGCGGATAGAGATTACGGCCCGCTAACTCCTGAGCTGAAGAGGCTATTGGCGAGAATCTCTTGGGGGGCAACATTAGAGGATGCTTTGAAGGCGTTCGCGCAGAGGGCACGAACCAAACTTGCGCAAAGAGTTTCCACATTAATCATTGAGGTTGCGCGTTCAGGAGGCGACACCCAAGAAATCATGGAGCAGGTCAACAGACATGTGAATGAGCTCCAGACGATCGATAGGGAGCGATATGCTCAGATGCGCCCGTACGCAGTTGTCGTCTATGTGGCGTTCGGAGTATTCCTGTTCGCGGACATCATCCTGATACGCACGTTCTTCGAACCAATGGCCGCGATTCATGCCCAAGCATTGGTCTCCGGCGGAGGAGGAATCTTCGGAGGTCCTGGTTTGGATATGGTATCCCTCGATAGAACCCTCTTCCACGCTACAGTCGTTGAAGGAATACTGGGCGGTCTGATTGCGGGGAAGATGAGTGAGGCCCACCTAGGCGCAGGTTTGAAGCATTCGCTCATGTTGCTCCTCATAACCTTCTTTTCCTTTTTCCTGTTCGTTTGGAGTTGAAAAAAGATTTGAAGCAAAGAAGAAGGAAATTGTGGAGTAAGAGAGGCATCAGCACAGTAGTCGCTAATATGATGATGATCGGCATCACGCTCTCACTAGCGGCAATTCTAGTCGCGTGGGCGGGGCAAAGCTACGGCGCATTCGCCGGTGGTTCACAGCTCTTCTACCAGCAACGCGGCCAAGCGCTGCAAGAGAATTTCGTCATCGAGGAAGTCTTCTTCAACACGACCGCCAACCCCGACCAAATCTTCGTGTTCGTCAGAAACGTCGGCCTCATAAACATCAACATTGTCGCCATCTATGTTAACGGCACATCACTCACGCCTGTTTCGGGCGCGTCCCACGGATGGTGCGCATTCTCCGGAAATTCAGTCAGTCTTGGAGTGGGGTCAGTCTGCGACTTTAGCTTGAACTGGCCTAGTACCGCCTGTCTTCCCAACCACTGCCCGTGGGCTACGGGCAACATATTCTACATTGTCGTGGCTTCCTCTAGAGGCAACCAGGTCGCGTATACGGCGAGGGCCCCATAATGGGCATGAACCTCATCGTTAGACTTCGGCGTCGGCGTGCGGTTAGTACGTTGATTGGTGGAGTGATAGTTCTATCTCTCCTGCTCACGGCTCTTGGGACGGAAGTTTTCGTTTGGCAGCAGTACGACCAATACCAGCAAACAGTCAACAGGATGGCCCAATACCGTAATCAGAAATCATCAGAGTACTTAGTGATCAACTCCCCAGGTCTCACACCCGTAACTTCCTCTGCGGTTTCCGGGTGGGGAAGCGGTTGCACAACCACGTACAACTGCTACAATACCACGATAAGTAACTTGGGAACAGTCGGAGTCCAAATCGTGAGGATCTACATTAATACTACGCGCCCCTCTGGATCAGGTTGCTCTTATTCCTCTAGTTATCCTAACCTCCCGCCCTGCATCCTCAACCCGACTTCGACGATTGCGCCTTACGCCTTCAACCAAGCGAACGCGTTCATCAACGCCGGTGAAGCAAATCATGCGTTGATCTTAGCGCTGCCAAGCGGGGTCATCCTACCATACCCCGATCCTGGTTTTCCCGAGAATGCGATTCTCCTAGTGACAAGTCGGGGAAATATGTTCACCTTTCAGTGGCCGTTTCAACCTCAGGTTTTCGGTCAGAGTCAATCAGCATTTTCAATGGGAATAGTGAAAGTAGCTTACCAGCAAATAACGAGTAGCGGCTTCGACAGCAGCATTGAACCCGCCGCAGGAGGATCCGGCGGAACTGGATACTGCCATACGGAATCATCGCTACCCTATCCGGCTGGCCCTGGTTACGCAGAAAAACTCACAGGGCTAAGCGGATTACAATCCGGCTCCACGTTATGGTTCGTCAACCCATGGATTACCGGAGGAAACTCTAGAGCAATCATGAACACTGCCGTAAGCAAATACACGCAGGTCTACTTCTACGTGATTGTCGTAAACGTTGGAAACACGGCTTATACCCCAACGGCTGGCACGATAGACCTGACCTGGTATGGCTCCAACCACATCGATGGCTCCCTCCTTGGGGTCTACTACAACAACAACTTCTATCCCACATCGAACATGATCAGCATCCCGCCAGGCATGAGTTACTACGCGATATACAAAATCAGCATATTCGAGATGGGGAGCCCCCCAACCTCGTCACTCATGCTCTGGGGTGCCGCGTCAATCACCAACGGTCTGGGAAGCAACTACGAAGACCAGAATTTCTACGCCGGCACAATCCTTCTCTCGGGATTATGGATTCGGTATGAATCAACGAGTGGGAGTTGCGCGTAGCATGTACATACCAATCTTCGCTCACAAGGCGAGTGCACAATGATGGCCAAGCACGTAATCTTCCGATTTCGCCGTCGCGCGGTCAGTACAATAATCGGCGGACTGATAGTACTGTCACTCCTACTAACCGCGCTTGGAACAATGGTCTTCGTTTCACAGCAATACGATCAATACCAGCAACTAGGCGGACAGATGAGCCAATACGACAGCCAACAATTCTCAGAGAAACTCGTAATCAACTCCCCTGGACTGGTACTTCTGACCACCACAACCATTTCCGGGTGGGGAAGCGGTTGCACAACCACATACAACTGCTACAATGTTAGCATATCCAATTTGGGAGGAGTAGGAGTTCAAATCGCCAGAATATACATCAATTCTACCGGTCCCAACGGCATAGGATGCTCGTACTCTACTAGCTATCCCAACCTCCCGCCCTGCATCCTGAATCCATCACCGACAGTCGCTCCCTATACGTTCAACCAAGCAAATCAATTCCTTAATCCGGACGAAGTGAACCATGCACTGACCCTAGCCTTACCTATCGCAATCACTCTACCAAACCCGAACCCTGCCATTCCTCAAAATACGGTTTCTCTTGCCACCACGAGAGGAAACCTGTTCTCTTTTCAATGGCCATTTCAACTTCAGATATTCGGTCAGAGCAACGCAGCATTTTCCTCGGGGATAGTGAAGATCGCATATCAGGGTACCTACGATAGCAGCCATGATTACCAAGGCGCCACTGGCCATACAACAGGCACATATTGTCACAATGAACCCTTGCAGCCGTATCCAGCCGCGTCTAATTATGCCGAGAAGCTCACAAACGTAGCGGGTACCACACTCTACTTCGTAACCCCCTGGATTACACAGACGATTCTGACTTCCGCAGTCAGCGGGAGCGGTACGACGCTATATTTCTACGTAATTGTGATAAACACTGGGCAGTCGCCTTATACAATCAATTCGGGCACAATGGATCTAACCTGGTACGGTCAGAACCACCTCGACAGCACCCTATTCGGAGTGTACTACAACGGAGCGTTTTACTCAGCCACTAGCATCCCAAGCATAAAACCAGGTACAAGTTACTACATCATCTACAAATTGAACACCAGCCAATCATACCTAAACTTATGGCCCCCGCAGAAATACGGCTTTAACTCGGTCATGTTCTGGGGCGCAGCCTCACTCACAAACGGCTTGTTAAACAACAACGAAGACCAGAACTTCTTCGCCGGCACAATCCTTGTCTCCGGATTATGGGTGCGGGTGAATTGTTGAGGGGTTGCGTAAATGGAAGCGATCGGAATTCTCAGTTGGAGGAACCCCGATGTTTGAACTCTTAATCTTCGGGCTTGCCCGTAGGCGCGCAGTTAGCACGATAATTGGAGGGATGATAATACTGTCAGTCCTGCTCACGGCACTTGGCACAATGGTTTTCGTCTCACAGCAATACGATCAATACCAACAAACAGCCTACAAAATGGGGCAATACAGGGACCAAATGCACTCAGAGAACATAGTAGCCAATTCCCCAGGGCTGACAGTTAACGCGGCGTGGAGTGGTTGCGGGGGATGCAACATGTACAATATGAGCTTAAGCAACCTGGGAGGCGTTGGGGTCCAGATTGCAAGAATCTACATCACATCCTTAGGGTCAGGTTGCACATTCCTCTGCATACTCAACCCATCCAGTTCATCCACTTCCTATGCATTCAGGCAATCAGCGCAGTTCCTCAACCCTGGTGAGACAAAACATGTGGTGCTACTGTTCTTGCCAAACACCGTTTATCTGCCATATGCTTTGCCTCCTCCGAATACTATAAGCATCGTTACCAGCAGAGGGTCTGTGTTCTCGTTTCAGTGGCCATTTCAGATTCAAATTGGCGGCCAGAGTCAATCAGCATTTTCCGCTGGTATAGTGAAGGTTGCATATCAAGGAACAAGTTCAGGATACGATAGTAAGAATGAGTATGGGCCAGCGCATGCGGGAAGCGGAGGCACAGTGAGCGCGGGATATTGCCACAATGAGCCAGTGCAACCGTATCCAGCAGGCGCAAGTTATGCGGAAAAACTCGCAAACGTAGCCGGGGTCAGCGGTAACACATTGTGGTTCGTCAGCCCGTGGCTCACGCTACCAATTCTCAAGAACGCGCGGACTGATAATGGCGCTACGTATAATCAGACGAGGCTCTATCTCTATGTCAATATTACGAATACAGGGAACACTAACATTACCATCGCGGGCGGCTCGATAGACCTAACATGGTTCGGGTCTGACCACATCAATGCGGTGCTCATTGGCTTTTACTACGGTCCCGTTCCGGGACAATTCTACGCTGCAGGTTCAGCTCAAAAGGTGGCGGTGGGTAAGAGCCTGCTCGCAATATTCGAAGTCAATTTCCTGCAATTGGGAAACATGCCGACTTCGTCAGTCATGTTCTGGGGTTCCGCGTCATTGTCATCTAGTAAGAAGGACTATACTTTCGTGGGCGGGGTGGCTCTCATGTCCGGCCTATGGGTGAGGTATACATGCTAAGGAGTTGTGAATAGTTTGGAAGTGGCAATCAGCACGCAAAAAGTGCCGATTCAGGTACCTGTAGGACACATCGCTCCTGAAGGCTCCGAAGGCAACTTCTGTATGATGCTCAGCGAAGGCGAGAAGGTCCCACGCGGGGTTTACGTGCGCATCGACGATAATCACGAGCTGTTTATCGCTCGAGTTGTCGACGGACCGTTCTTCGGCAAGGACTCTAGGCTCAGCGTTTACAAGCTTGAGCTGACCGCGATGATAATTCGTGGGCGTAAGCAGGGAGTAACCAGCACGCCGAGACCGGGAAGCACGGTTATGCTGCTTGACTCCGAAAGCGCTCAGGCCTACCTCGGTTCGATAGGTGACATTCTACTCGGCAGGTTGGTGGGCCAACCTGAGGTGAAGGTTGCTTTAGACTCGCGAACTCTCACTAGGCACATGGGGCTCTTCGGAACGACCGGCAGCGGGAAATCAAATACCCTGCAAGTCTTGGCAGAAGAATCGAGTCAAGCGCACCGTGCGATTCTGATCTTCGATGTTGAAGGGGAATACGTGAAGATGAATGAGCCAACAGAAGATCTTATTCCGACACTTTCCGAATTTGGGGAAAAACCTCAAGGAATAACTGATTTTCGGGCCTACGTACCAGCTTCAAAGAGCAGCGTAAACCCGGATGCGAAAAAGTTTGGGATTCCCCTTGAAAACCTCGATCTTGAAGTTTTCAGCGACGTGCTCGCCCTTAACGCATTCGAACGATTTTATTTGAGCGAAATGGCCGCAAAGATCAGGGATTCGGCTGGTGGCCTTCATGTCTACTCGCTAGACAGCATAATGAGTTCTCTCCGGAAGCGCGTGGAATCTCAGATGGATAGCACCTCAAAGATCCCTCAAATGGTTGCCGAAGCCCACATGAGCCTGTTCACGAAGTTGTCTGTAGCCAAGAGGGCCGGAGTAATAGATACTAGCTATGAGCGAATTCTGCCTGAAGAATTCTGCGCACCGGGGAGGGTGTCTGTGATCGATCTGAGCGAGTCGTCTGATATACTTCGAAACATTTGCGTCGCTCACTTTCTCAATGAGATTTTCCGATATAAGAGCCGGAACCCGACAACAACTCCCCTCACCGTCTTCGTTGAGGAAATTCATACCTTCATCAGCAAGGGGAAGAGCAGGAAAATGCTCGCTACCCTCACGATGCTAACCGAGATGGCCAGACAGGGAAGAAAGAGAGGATTGAGCCTAGGAATAGTTTCTCAACAACCGGCCCTACTTCCCGGTGAGCTGATTGAGCTGTGCAACACCCGTATCGTGCATAAACTCGGGTCCCTCCCGAACCTTGAAGTCTTACGAGACTCCACCGGGAACGTCCCCGAATCTCTGTGGAACTCCCTATCATCTCTAGGGCGGGGAGAAGCCTTAATCGCTTCACCTGCACTTGAACACGCCATAATCACTCGGGTTCGACCTAACAGGTCGAAGAGGCTAAAGGTTGAATTCGGGTGAGTTCACAATCGCTTAAGGAGATATGTGGGATCTAAATTGAGTGAGATTGCAAGAATCAAAAGCGGCATACCAGGCCTCGACGAAGTACTGGAAGGTGGACTGCCACGAAACTACGCGTATGCGGTCGTGGGAGCTCCAGGCAGCGGAAAAACCGTGATGGGAGCCCAATTCCTTTACAGGGGGGCTACACAATACGGAGATAACGGAGTCTACGTTTCTCTTGAGGAACCGACTCACTCCATTGCAAACACGATGCTGCGGTTCAATTGGAATTTGTTCGACTTAGAGAGTCAAGGCAAACTAGTGCTGCTGGACGCATCACCGCATCAGGACCAACCCAACGCGGAATTGAAGATCCGCGGAGGCTCAGTTGGAACCGAAAAGTTCGATTTAGATGGCTTGTTGGGCGCAGTAGCGCATGCGCGAAAGAACGTGGCAGCAAAGCGATGCGTCATCGACTCATTAATGTCAATAGCAGCCGTATACCCGCATCAGGCGGGCTTCAGGGTTAGGCTCCTACATTTTCTGCGAGCCCTCTCAGAACTGGAACTTACAACACTAATCCTCACCGAATCGCCAACACCCGTCATTCGCGAACACGGCCTTGACTCGATCTTGACGAACGGAACTTTCCTGCTCCACACAATCAATGAGAAAGATGTGGTGAACCAGGTGTTGGAGATTCCAAAGATGCGCGGTGTGAAGGTGCAGAGGAGACTGATGCCCTACAAGATCACTCAGAGCGGCTTCGAAGTGAAAGTGCAGGAACAGTGAAATCAAGACCATGACTGTGATCCAAGAACCTACGACCACTTCCACTCAGGATATCTACACCAACCCCGAAGCGAGAAACGTCCTCTCATTCCTGATCTGGAACGCAGGAACAACCCTGTCACCTACCATCCTTCCGACCGACGAAATCGCCTACCCACAGGTCGAATCAATCCTTGAAAAGAAAACGTCAGCAACGGACGGTCACATTCAACTGTTGAAGACCATGACGGAGGCTAACGTGCTTGTAGCGGAGTTGGTCGACAAAGTTCCGAGTTGTCCAATGTGTGGTTCGAAGCAAGTGAGTACTAGGTATATTTGCCCTCAATGTTTCACCTTCGACGTAACCCAAACGTTCCTCTTCGAACATTTGAAGTGCGGAAAAGTGGGGAGCAGCGACGAATTCGCCAAAGATCAAAAGGTCATCTGCCCAAAGTGCCAGACCGTTCTACACGACTTCGGGGTCGAATATCGTTCTGTCGGAGCATGGTACAAGTGCAACCGATGCAACCACTCGTTCAATAGTCCACCCCATTCGCATTTCTGCAGGCCGAAGCATCACGAGTTTACTTCCGATGCAGTTCAGTTAGTGCCGCTCTTCCAATACCGAATCAACCCAGAAACTGCGGAACAGATCAAACTGAAGGTGCTAGTCTATGCTGAAGCGATCACTCAACTGGAGAGCCTGGGGCTAACACTACTTGCCCCACACTCCTTGCTGGGAAAATCTGGCCTAACCCAACCCTTCGACATTGTCGTGAAGCAGGGAAAGAAGGGATGGAGGGGCGACGAGAAGACCATCGTCATTGACATATTAATTGGCAAGGAGCCGGTCGGAATTGAAGCCGTGAAGAAGTTCAACGGGAAAGTGAAGGATGTTAAGCACGCTGAAAGCTGGCTGATTACGGTTCCCGGCCTAGATACTGAGGCGGCCAAGTTGATTCACAATTTGAATCTATCACATGCAGCAGGACCAACTTTGCTCGAAGCGATGCAAGTCTTTCAGAGCAAAAGTGACGTGAAGTCGTACGTGGAGCACTAATTGATTGAGGTGTGTGACTGATGAGGCAGCTATTATCCCGCAGAGGAATATCAGAAATCCTCTCAGCATTGCTTGTAATCTGCATAACCGTCTCTGCCGCAACCTTGCTCGCGGCTTATGCTAGCGGGCTGATGGGAAGCCTCCAAACTAGAGTAACCCAACCCTACACGGAACAACTCACCCTGGAATATTATAATTGGTTGAACACTGCGAATGCTCCGCAGCTAATCATCAGAAATGACGGTGCTGCAACCATAACTTTGGTTGACTTCTTCATGCAAGGCATGAGAAACACAACTTCCCTAACATTTACCAACTGCTACTCGAAGCCGAATGTGCTTCCCGTGCAACAGTCATGCACTGTGGCATTTCCGGTTCCCACAGGCCTAACTATCACTTCTGGCATAACGTACCCGGTGAAATTTGTCGCCAGTGACGGTGCAATCTTCACCTTCACTCTCATTGCCGGAAGCAACACCCATTAGAATGAAATTCAGGCGCTTTAGGTCTAACGATTTGGGATGAACCTAACCTTCAGAAAGGTGCTTGTCAACATAGGAACATGTCATAATCCTACCAGGCATCCACCAATGGACTTCGATATGCACCCAGTCGCTCCTAGGTCTGAACAGTCTTTGGCAGATTGCCACTAGCTATTTCCAGGATCTTGCGGGCGACTTCGCCTGGAGTTACCCCTTCAGCTACTTTGATGCCATGCATCGTCGCCACGTCTCGGGCTCTACCCGACAGCCGCGGCATTGCTCCGAAAACTGCGGTATCAGGTTTGGCCTCAAGGAGTTTCACGAAGAGCTCTAGGACTGGCTCAACGTCAACTTCCACCTCGCTCGAGCCAACATCTATTGCGATTGTTTTCTGCTGTTTACGTGCGACCATCGAAAACTGGCCTACTCCACCCGAGATGGTTCCTGGCATGCTTACCTCGAATCCATCGTTCTGTAGAACCTTTGCGATCGCCGGGAGGCCTACTTGAGACCGGATCTCAGCTAACGTTTTTTCGTTGATGTTGTAAGTGTAGATGTCCGATATGATGGCTCTTGTAAGGTTGAAGTCGACTTCGCATTTTCTGCAGAAGAAGCTCTGAGATGGGTCTTCGAAATGAGCCCCACACTTAGAGCAGGAGCATACAAGGCCGATCAAACGTTGTTCGTTCGGTTTCTGTAAAGTCTTCTTGCAACTCGGACAAACCATGCTATTACCTATGCGTAATACTCGTTCCTCATGGATTGTCCCACAAGCGACATGTTCGATCATACGATCGATCGTGATGTCCGTTGATTCGCACTGAGTGCACTTGAGTCGAGCATAGACATTGGTCGGGGTCTCGCATTTCGGGCAGAGGAAGATTTTCTCGAAAAGCGAGGCGTTTAGAATACCGATGCCCGCGAGGCGTCGCAAAAGCGCGGTGTCAACGGGTAACTTCACTCCTTTCTCGGGCTCTATGAAGTAACGTGGAATACGATCTGCCTCAAACATCGGTTCTAATGTTTTCTTAGAACCGGTAATGAAATGGTAGCAAACTTGTTGAACATCTGGTTCAATATAACTTCCTGCCCTCAACCTTTTCGCAATGGATTCGTCTGTTTTCGCCATCATGTAGGCTCTTGATTCCGCGTTCGAAATGCGTGCCTTGAGCTGCTTCGATAAGGACTCAAATTCTTCTGCAGTTACTTTCTTAGCTGAAAAAACAGCGTTGAGGCTAGCAAGCTCATGAGTTAATGTCTCGATCTCGCCCAAAGGATCGGATGAGGGCGCAGTTGTGGGCATTCGCGGTATTCTCTTTAATTCGAAGCAGTCACGTCAAATATAAGTAGTCCTTCACTCCTCCGGCTATGTTGTCACCTCTATGAAGATATGCAGACCAGCGATCGTATGCCTTCTTGCATTAGTTTTTGCTACAATCTTTCTCGCGAATAGTAACCCCGTTCATGCAGTTTCGGTGACCGTTTCCACGGATCAGGCCTTTTACCCTATCTGGGGGATCGGGGGAACGGTTAGGATTACGGCCCAAAACCTGACACCGAACGTAACCTACTACTTTTGGTTGCAAGGACCAAAGCAATTCGTTTCCAATTTCACTAAGCTCTCCATTAGCTCTACCATCGGTAGCTCAACTTCAACCCTACTAGGCATACCTCCAGTCGACCCTCCAGGAACTTACCTACTTAGTTTGTCAAGGTCCGAAGCAAGTGACACGCACGAAGCAGTTGTACACTTCGGAGTGATAGGAACGAATTCACGGACGTACGAAAGAACAGAGACGGCCACGATAGCCGGGGGAGGCTTCGCACCGAATTCCACGATCGTCCTGAGGATTAATTCGGCAAACGGGACCTTTCTAGGGTTTCCACTCAACCTCACTGCGCAACGTAATGGGGAATTCAGTTATGATCTCAAACTGCCCCCCTCAGCGCTAACCGGTAGCCTCACCGCAACCGTAGTGGGGCTGACTTACGATGCGCGCCAACCCCAAACGGTGAACTCTCTATTCGTAGTGAGACCGGCGACGATAAGCGCCAAAGCTTTCAAGGCACCAGCGGCCCAAGTCGAGAGAACCGCGGCGGTGAATACCACCTACCGACTCTCGTACCCTGACGGCAGCCCTGTAACTGCAGCAAACGCTACCGCCGGCGTTATTTCGGCCGGCCAGATTCTGTCCAGCGTCCCTCTGGTCCTCATCAATTCAAGTTCAGGCGAATGGAAGGCGACTTGGACGCCCTCACCTTCCGCGAATAACGCAACCTATCATTTCCAGTTTGATCCAACAAATCTCACCGATTCTTATGGTAACAAGGGGCATGGCCCTCCCTTGGCGTCGTCGGACTTCAAAGTGATCCCTGTGAGCCTTCAACCCTTAGTTCAACCAAATCAGACGTTGCAGCGAACCCAAGAATCCATCCTCACTATCTCAGCGATGTACCCTAACGGAGCGGGCTTTGCCAACGTAACGCAAGCTAACGTTAGCGTTACTGAGAGCGCCGGGGGAAAATTCAAACTTGTTCCCTCATTGAATGGAACTCAAACGTTGGCACGCTTCAAGATCCCTGTGAACGCGACGCTTGGAAATTGGACTGTCAACTACAGCATCCAAGACGCCTGGGGTAACTCAGGGACGGGAAAGGTTATCGTTCGAGTCCTGCAAGCGTCGCCGATATTTCAATTACAGACACCAACAGCCGCCGAGCGCACTACATTTCTCAACCTCACGAGCACAGTTTCCTACCCAGATGGGACACCATTCAACTCGACGATTAGCCTTGCAATTTCCAGCGGGAATCAAACTTGGACTCCTAAACTCAACTTCAACTCCACAACCTTGGTCTGGTCAAGTTCGTATTATCTTGTTCAGAACGCAACCCTCGGTCCATACAATATTACCTGGGCTGCACGTGATAGCTATGGAAATGCGGGGAACCTCAACTCCACGACGCTCGTTATGCTAGCGCAGTTTAGATTTACGCTGAAATCGCATAGTTCAACGGCTGATGCCTTCACCAATCTAGACCTACCCGTAATCGTCACATACCCTAACGGCACATCCCTGACGAACAGCTTTGGCAATGTTACCGGCTCTTACAGGAACGCCACGGGAGCCGTATTCACCTTGCCACTCGCATACAACGACACCAACGGAACCTGGCACATGTTCTTCCCGGCACCCGAACAGGGAAACGTAACATTCTCCTTCAACGCCAACGATCGCTTCGGGAACATGGGAATGGCTGCGGACGCATACAACCTCAAGGTTTCTCTCCCTCCTGGGCCTATAACCCAACGCTTGATTATCGCAGGCATCATCGGCGCGCTCATACCGATAGGGCTTCTGATATGGGCAGTCGCTACGATCTCGACAAGGAAAAGGAAACATAGACCCTAGTAGCATATCACCACCCCTTCAGATTGTACAAATCTCCGGAAGCAAGGGTTAGCATGTTCCGTCTGAAGACTGAGAAAAACGGTTTATTCCAAGATTAGTCGGCGTTCCTTGCCACAGACAGGACAGTTCCAACTGAATACCGTAGGGTGAGGACGGTCTGAAACTTCGGACCACAATTTCAAAAGAGCTTCACGGTTTTTCCGACACGATGGACAGTCATCCTCGGTATCCAAGCCTTGATTGACCGTTGGAAGATGCTTAATCGCGTTATTTATGGCTAGGTTGCCCTGCGTGACGTAGTTTAAAGGAACTCAGCTCCGGCGTAACTCTTCGTTCAATTTTGGCTGTCTGTTTGTTTTGCGTAGTCAGCAATTCCGTATGTGCCGCGTCCACGAATGGCAGAGGTTGTAGGTTAAGCTTAAACGCACACCGGTTGAGACTGTTCTTTAGCTAGGCGGTCTGTAAAGGAATGTTAGGTGTGAAGGAGAAAGGGCTTCTTGTTGTGGAATTCGCTTTCTTGTTCGGTTTTGCAACCCTGATAATGGCATTCATGTCGCTCCATAGTTATACGTTTCATTTCGAACAGGTCACCCTCAACTATTACACGAACGGGAAAGTGGACTTCACGACCGATGTAACAGGCCTCGTGAAATCGCTGGCCACAGTTGCAATGTTATCATTGGTCTTCGGAACGGCAACAGGGGGAGCCGTAGGCCTCACATACAGCGCCAACCTCAAAACAGCCGACTCGACCACACGGCGCAGGGAATACGATGCAGAGTTAGCCCAGAAGGGTCTTGTGGTGATAAACAGGACTGGTGAAGGGGTCACTTACCAGCTCACAGACCTAGGACGACGCTTTCTCAGAGAATACAGGTTCCTGGACAAACTCGAAGAGAATCTAGTTTAACAGTACTGCACACTCGGCCGAAAGACCGGCTAGGGTACACCTGTTTGTCCTGTAACTTGGCCAGCAATCGCTAAGGTAGAGAATGCTGTGCCGTCGCTGAGAACCATCTTAGCAACGTATACGATCCCAGGGTTCGCTGCCAGCCCGGAGATGGTCAATTTTGCGACGCACACAGTACCAGGGGCAATAGCTGTAATCGTTGTACACGTTCCCCCTGCAGGGTTCGTAACCGTGGCGCTCATTTGCACTCCACCCACGAACCAATGCGCCGAACCAAAATTCAGAACGTTGGTGCCAACATTTCGAACATTCAATATCAGGCTGGTTAAGTTGTTCCAATTGTAGGCCTCAATCTTCACGTTGTCCATTGTGGCCGGCGGATTAACCGCTTCTAAGCTTCCCAATAACTTCGTGGAGTAAACGTAGAAAGACACACACGCTGCTACGGTTATCATAATCAAAAGCAACGAAGCAATGATGAGCTCAACTCCACGGCGACTTAGCCTTCTGAAAGTGCGGCATCGAACCTCTTCGGACTCCTTTCTACGTGGTCGCTCAATTTCCGCTTGCACTCCAAATCACCTATTCCTGTGAACTATTCCTCCCACGTTCGGGTCGAGGCCCAACGCGGTTAGGCTTGGACAATGACGCCTTGGCGCCGTGACTCTCGCTGATCCGATTTTGCTACAGAGTATGTGAGAAGAAATGCGTCCTGTTGTTCCTTTAGATTTAGTGTCAGTTCTGCGTTGGGTTGTATTCCAATGAGATCGGCAATGTCATTGGGAATCCTGAGGTAGACAGTTTGCTTCAGCCTAACGGGCCTAACTTTCAATACCACCTTTTTCACCTGCCTAATTGACTTCTCCCTAGCATACATCAAGCCGAATCTTAGACTAAATCAAGGAATAGCCTTGCTGTCCCTTACAATCGACAGTCTCGGTGACAGTTTTCACGGCGTGTCGAATCCAGAACCTGTCGTCGATATAGGTATGAGTTCGCATTCTAGGTCTGTGAAGTGAACGGAAACATGCTGCAAGTCACGTCTTCCCCCAGGCGTGATTAACGACTGATTTTATGAGGCAATCGAGATTCGCTTAGTTTCGAAATGCTCAGAAGAACGCGGACTCCGCTTTCGCTGCTTCATCCTCGCTATTCGCCACTTTGACGAGGGTCTGCGCGAACATCAACCTTTTCGGATTATACTTTGATATACAGACAGACGGCATACCTAACCCCCCTCCTGGCGTGCGTTACTATGATACGGAGACTTTTCTCCTGGAGCTCGTTGTGGAGGCATAAGGATTTCATGCGTCTCTGGACGAGTGAAACGATCGGTGCCTTCGGGCGACAGGTTACAGCTCTCGCTTTGCCAACAGTAGCAATACTTCTGCTGAACGCCGGCCCATTCCAAATGGGAGTATTGTACGCCCTCGAAGACCTTGCCTTCCCGATTTTTGGCCTCTTCGTAGGGGTCTGGGCGGATAGGATGCGCCGACGGCCGATTATGATAGCCGCGAATGTTGGGCGAATGATAGCAATGGGATCAGTTCCGCTGGCGTTTCTCTTTGCGGTGCTCCACTTGTACATGTTGTACTTGGTCGCTTTTTGTTCAGGGCTGTTCACGGTTTTTTTCGACATATCCTATCAGTCATACCTCCCAACTCTAATTGAAAGGTCGGATCTGGTCGAAGGCAACTCGAAGCTCGAAACAAGTCAATCAGGGGCACGTGTTGCCGGACCGGCTATCGCTGGTTTTCTAATTCAATTAGCTGGGGCAGCAATGGCAATAGCTGCAGATGCTCTCGCGTACCTAGTATCGGCCATACTGATTTTCTCCATAAGGAAACACGAGCCGACTCCTGAAACAAACTTGAAGCGGAGTTTCATTTTCGAACTCAAGGAAGGAGCGAGGGCCGTCTTCGGAAACGCCATACTAAGCAGAATTGCTGCTTGCACTGCCACATTGAATTTCGGGAGCGGCATATTTTTCGCGGTTTTTCTTCTTTTCGCGTATGAACAACTAAGACTCTCACCCGAAATTGTTGGGTTTATTTTGGCCTTTGGGAGCGTCGGATTTGTGTTGGGGGCTGTCAATGCCTCCAGGATCGTTAGGACGTTAGGGTTGGGGCGAACTCTAGTCGTTTCTGTCTTCGTTAGCGGAGTTGGATTGCTCGCGGTCCCTATTGCGTTGTATGGGCCGGCCATACCAATTCTGATCGCGCTCTGGTTCTTTTCGAATGTGCTAATTCCGGTTTACAATATCAATCAAATAAGCCTGAGGCAAGCGATCGTCCCAGATCGCCTTCAAGGACGAATGAATGCAACAATGCGCTCGTTCGTCTGGGGAACATTGCCAGTCGGTTCATTTGTAGGAGGAATCATCGGCAATCATCTCGGAATTGTGTGGGCCCTAATCATAGGGGCACTAATCTCAACACTAGCAATGGTCTGGATATCCTTCCCGCCCGTGGTGTCGTTGCGGGATATCCCCGCAGGACCTACAGTTTCCTAAGAGTTAACCGCGACCCTTTCTGTAATGGACAGCTCAGCAGAGCATTTCTCGAAATCTACATTCCAACCCTTCTCGTCGTCATAGAGTTCGTCTGCGATTGACTGAGTCTGCCTACTTGGCCGATCCATTCGGACCAAGGAATAGGACTTCAAGAAGTCGGCTTTGGCTAGGTGGGAGAGGAAGCCGAAGAGTCTGTACAATTGCGAACTCAACATCCAAGTCTGAACCATTAGGGTGTTCTGACGTAGAACCTTAGCTGCACCCAGCACGAAGAACAGTCGAGGGATTAGCGAGAAGAACTTGTCTAGGTCATTCTTGCTATTGAACTCAAGCATGATCTCGTGAGAAGCGGACACTTCGGTGGGAAACGGGTGGAGTTTGAATAGGAAGTAGGTAGCCACCCCGGAGGGCACTAACTTCCGGTCGAAATGGTACTTCACAGCCTGCGCTGTCATTCCTGTAGCCTCAGCGATGTCGGCGAAGCTCTTGCGCCCATCCGTTTCCAGTTCTCTAATTATCATCATGTCCTTCTTGTCGAAGGTTGACGAGTAACTTTCCGGGTCGTCAAAGGAGACGGATTGGGATTCATCAGCTAGGGAAGCGTCCCATCCTTCCCAATCGAATTTCCACGTGTTACTCTTCGGATCGTAGTAGTCGAAATCTGGGAAGTTGGGAATGTACTCGCCCGTGTAAATTATGTTGAAATTCGTTGCCAGGTTTCTGTCAACGAGTTGTTGGACATAGGCTCTGAAATCTCTTAGGTACTTTACGGGGACTAGCTGAATTGAGGCATGCGTAAAGTTTCCTTCGCAGAGGCCTATTGACCGCCACAGGTTGGGGGCCTTCAATGCCCGGGTTACCTCCTCTTCACATCCTGGCGAAGCTGCCACCAGTACAGCCACTCTGACCAGTCCTAATTTGGAGACCTGCGGAATCAGCCAAACTACCTCATGAAAACGGGATTCCAATTTTGAGATTCGATGGTAAACAGAGGTAAACGGCATCCCTGTCCGACGCGCGACTTCAAGCAGATTTCTCGGCCCATATTTCCACATGGCCGAGAATATTCTTATGTTTGTGAAATCTAAGTACTTGGCGATCCTGCTGTAATGTTTCTTCGCGTATTCGTATTCATTATCAAGGCCGACCGACTCAGTTCTCAACAAATCTGTTCAACTAGACTCGTAGCGCGTACTGCTTAGAAGGCCGGTACTTGTTCAGCGCCGACACGGAGTGCTGGCACTTGAAGGAAGGGCGCTGTTGGTTGCTCGTGTAGTTCTATCGCAACTTTCTTCATTATGACACGTGAGACTTTCGCTCCAACTAATTCGGTCAGCACTTTTTCCATGGCGGAACAATGATCACACACGACTGATCTCTTCTCTGAGGGGCCGTTCGTGCCGGGCCGGGATAAAAGGTTCTACCTAATGCCACGAGAAATTTGGTAAAAAGCATAGTTACCACTACCACTAGATAGACATAGACATGTCTACCCTAACCCGTTGAAACTCCGAAAACTCAAGAGTTTCATGTAGCCCCGAACTTTGGAGCTTAATATTTACCGCCGTCGTGTCCGCCAGTGCCTTTACTCGTTTCTGTTTCACCTCCTCGATTCTATTGCCAGAAAGGACACAAAGATAGGGCCTTGAAGAGGATATTTAACTTCCGCTTATGAAATGCTTAGCCTAGCTTTAGCTTTAGCAAAACCTAGGCTTTTCCTACCTTAAACTTCCTGTTCAGCAAATTTTGAGGCGTTGAACATGATGCTGCCTAATATTGTTCGTATGTGACGCAAAGTAGTTGACTGAGCGGCGTTTCACCCTATTAAGACGCAAAATCTTAACCATCAAAACCAGTGGCACGCTAGACCGATTGCGAGAAATCCTAATCCCCATGAACATTTTCGTGACAGCATTCGGAGACGGCAGGGAACAAAGAGATGGAGATCGCCTCGGGTAGTCTGCACAGGAGAAATCCCATCAATCATTGCTCTTGGCTTGCAACATAGTTCTTGACCCGGTGATGTTACAACCATGTCATTGCCTTCTGGAATCTCGTTGCATAAACTATGAACCGCCGCGATCTTAGCGCGGCGAGCTCGCATGAAGCATTATGCCCGCAATATGTTCCCGCTCTCGGGGAAAATGCCGTATCTTTGTTTCAAGCCCCAGTGAGGGACAGCAACGTCCCAGATTATGTAGCCCCGTAGGCTCACGAGCAAGAAACCAAAACTTTTCTTTTCGATTCCCTTTCTTGGTAATCCGTCAAGCAGTTAGTTTGAGTACCTGGGGGATAATTTCCTGGAATACGGCCAGCGCATGACTCTTGTCCACTGAGATGGCTAAGTGGCCCGTTCCCACTTTAGCCACGAGGACGTAATCCTTCTCGAAACATGCAATAATGCATTCCAGCTTCCCCGCCTTGTCTTCTGGCGTCAACCGTTCTGCAATGCCAGTCATGAAAAGTGGGCCTATCTTCATAAATGCCCGATCTTCAGAGTTGGCTGTGTAACTCTTCACGCCCGGCCGCATCTGGGAGAAAACAACAGAGTCAGGTTCCGTAGACAGTGCCGCCCATCGAATCTTAGGATGCAATCGGAAGACTTCGTCAGGGGTTAACAGATGAGATTCCTCGGTCTGAATCTCAACGTCTCTTCAATTATGGCTTTCTGTTGGCCTACGCTTGATTGAAGAAGTGCGATTACCGTTGATTCGGTTGGCATTGTACGTCGAGGCCGTGGCAGAACGTATGTATCTATACGAAATTGGAAGCCCAACCGGAGCAATGCGAAATATGGCCAATCCGTAAGCTATGAAAGCTGTTTTAGGGAGCTTCGGTTTAGTAATTCTCGCCTAGGTTTCTAGTTTGGGTAAAGACACAAACGACATTGCACGAAAAGTGTGTACTGGATTCCATAGACTAGTGTTGGTTTCCCTTCCAGTCAAGACTGCAATGCTTTGGTTGATTTGTGGAGCGAGTCTGATTGCGTCGAGTTATGTCTTTCAACCCAATTCCATGAGCCCGGGATATGCTGCAAGCTCCAACAACGAGCTAACTGACCTAAGCGGCAAGGCTGACGATCTCTCGTCTCAATCTAACGGTCTTTCTAATCAGATTAAGTCACTTGAGACGCAAATCTCTGATGCTCAAAACCGAATTTCATCTCTCTCAAATGAAATCCAAAGCTTGCAAAATCAGTTGCCTACACTGAACAACGAGATTACGCAGCTTCAACAACTAGCCGACTTTGATAGCCATCTGGGTGCACCAGAACCAACTAGGTGGAACGGCCTATGACGAAACGCCCCCTGAAAATCTTCGAGCGCCTACTAGACAGTGATGTCAAGGCGGATTTGCTTATGCTTTTCCATAATGATGCTAACGTAACAGATACACCAGAGGGGCTAGCCAAGAGAATTGGCCGTTCCCCGGTTGAGGTGCAACATGAACTTAACGACCTGGTTGAACTTGGAATCTTACAGAAAGTCGAAGTTTATTCATTCGGCCTAGATAGGGACATACAGATCCAAGACGCGATTTCCAAGCAACTCGCAATGTCCGAAAACATCGGCGCAGGGAACCTCCCGATCGATACTGCGCTCGAAGTAACAAGATTTGCCCTTGGATTGGAGATTGTCGACAAACTTCTTCCGGAGGGGCTTCCCGTGGCTAGTACGCTACTCATTCTGAGCGACCCTGGAGCTGGCGATGAGAATATGTTGGCTCACTTCGTCAACCAGCAGATTGAAGCTGGGAAATCGGTTCTCTACATTACGTTAGACAACTTCCCTCCTAACATTCGCCACCGTGTGCAGGCCTATTCAAAAACAAAGGATGTGGACTGGTCATCCCTAATCTTCGTTGATTGCTACTCTAAGACCGTGGGAGTTGAAAGTGACGAACCTAGCGCAGTAGATCCGGAGAATCTTTCGGCAATCAGCATTGCAATTTCTGACATCATGAGTAAAGTCACGGTTTCCTTGATAGTGCTCGACTCCTTCAACACACTAATTCGAAAGAGAGGCGGTCATTCGGCCATCGAATTCCTTCGTCTGATGGTCGCGCGAACGCGCCAGGCAAAGTGCGTGACATTGGTGACCATGAATAGGAAAGCGTTCCATCCGGCCCACGTGGCCTCGGCGGAAGACATAGTTGAAGGAGTAATAGAACTCAAAGTAGAGGAAAGCGAGGAGGGAATCGAGCGCTCCGTTAGGGTTTTCAAGATGGCAGGCGCAAAGCATTCGACTGCATGGATACGCTATGAAATATCTGAGGAAAGAGAGTTAGTTAACGTGAGCGAGAAGTAGAATGGTTACCGGTCGTCAGCTGATTTCCTTCAATTTCGTTATCCACGCCGCTATATGTTGTATCTTCAACATCTGACTGCTTATGACTCGCTTAAGCTAGTCGCTCCCTATGCATTGATTCAAGAAAAGGGTAACTGCGAATTCTTAACGTACCTGTGTGCTTCGTACGGAAACGATTTATTCCTCTCGCCTTATGGCATTGACGACAGAACTTGAAAAGAACGATTGCGCGAACGGCGACAGGCATACCGGGGTTCGATGAGTTACTAGGGGGAGGGTTCCCTCGAGGACGAGTATTGCTGGTCTTGGGAGAACCTGGAGCCGGAAAGACAATCCTCTGTTCACAGTTTCTCACCAATGGGGTAAACAAGTTCATGGAGAACGCACTCTACGTTAGTTTGGAGGAAAACAGAACCCACTACGATCGTGAGATGATTCAATTCGGCTGGGATTTCTCCCGTGCAGAGAAAGAAGGGAAATTTTCCTTCGTTGATGCTTCCCCGATACGATCGATTCCGGGTGAAGTTAAGGTGGGCAAGGTGACAATTGGAAAGCAAGACTTCTCGTTGATAAGCCTCCTCGAAATAATTCGCAGCAACGCCAAAGCGATAGCTGCCCAGCGGATAGTCATAGATCCCGTGTCCTTCCTCATCTTCCAGTATCCCGACGAAACTCAGCGCCGAAAGGCGCTCCTGGACATGGTGGAAGCACTCACCGAGACGGGCGCGACATGCCTGCTCTCGTCCGAACTCCGTAGGGTGGGAGTCAAAGGTAGGATATTGCAGACCGAGGAATATTTGGTTCACGGCGTTATACTAATGCAGACAATCCAGACAGGCAAAGCTTTGGAGCGGACGATTCAAGTGGAAAAAATGCGGGAAACACAGATTGACCGCCAACCCAGACCTTATAGAATTACCGAGAATGGAATCGAAGTGTATCCGAGAGAGAGTGTTATGTAGGATAATACTCCACTGTTTCCACTCTTCTCTCTCATGGTTTTCTCTTGCTGCTCCTTTCTTTTCATGAGATCCTACACTGAGTCAGCTGTCGCGTACTGGTACTCCCTAGGCGTGGGGATGATTGCAATAAGCTTGCTTGGCGCCTTCCTACAGCGAAAATGTTGGCGGCCCAATCGGATGGGCGGGGAGGTCGGCGATGAATTATGCCACTTGTCTACGGCCGTTGCACGTCCGCGATGTAGTTTGCGGTGTGAGGAATTTTTTTCCCACATCACTGTTGGTTCAAGCAGCGTAGGGCCAGCCCCGCAACATGCAGAGAGAGACTCACCTTGAGAGTCTACGAGAAAGAACATTTGGCCTAAACCGTGTTCGAAGAAGATTGTGAAGTTTCGAGCCCTCAATATCTAGGGTTCGAATCCTTTCGGAGACTCCAAAAGTGGTCATTAGTCCCACGAATCATGAGTTCAAATTCTACCGGCCCCACCACATCATGGGTTCAATAGGCCGATTCCTGCTCAGGTCTCTTCATTTTGAGCCGTTTTCGAAGGCTTTTCCACGCTTGCTTCGGTTGTCACCAAACGGTCCTGTTGGCAGTAACAGACTGCCTATGTTCACGTATTCCATGTTTCCATACAGGCGTGATTCCATGGAAGTTGTTGGCAAGTCTACTATTACGGGAAAATATCAATTGACGCTCCCGAAATTCGTAAGAGAATTCCTCAGAGCTGACAACGGCGACCTAATAGTGTTCATCAAAGACCACGATAAGATCTTGGTAAAGCGAGGCACCGTGAAGATCGAGGAATGAATCCGAGATTCCGAACCGCCCTGAAGGAGGCATGATCAGTTGTCTCGGCTGCTCTTAGTCCGGTGCGGATCGGCATATTACATCACCCTTCTGGCAGCTTTGTTTTTGGCAGGTGTTTTCATTTTTGGTCAGTGGCAGCGCAGTTTGTTGAGCTTCATCTCCGATTTACTCTCGCCCATTATTGCAATCGTAGCAGTTGTTTCGGCGGTGACGGCCGTTGCTGTAATTGGGGTGAGAGGGAATCGGCTTGCGGTTGTCTGGTTCAGTCTTATGTTGGGGGTGGTCTTGTGGTTCGTGTCCGAGGTTGTATGGGCGATTTACCCGGTGATCTTGGGAGTATCGACTCCGTTCCCTTCGGTTGCGGACGTATTCGGTCTTATTGGGTATGCTCCAATTCTCATTGGCCTAGGGTTGCAGGCGTGGCCGTTTGGGGAGAACTTTCGCACGAAAAGGATGCTTTCTGCAATTCTCGTGACAATTTGCGGAGGGCTTCTGGCCTTGATCATTCTGACGCGAGCAGTCTCTTCAAGTGAGACAAGTTTGTTGGCTCTAATCGTGGGTTACGCGTATCCTATTCTCGATTTTGTAACATTAACAGTTGCTGTGCCGGTCCTACTCGTTCTCCGGAGAGGCACTTTCTGGAGACCGTTCCTTTTCCTGGTTTTGGGACTAGTTCTAGCACTTTCCGCTCATATGCTCTCGGCTTGGGCGACAGCGAACGGGAGTTACTATTCCGGTCATCCGCTTGAATTATTGTTCGACTGGGGCTACCTCTCGGCGGCGCTTGGGTTCTATCTGATGCGAAAGAAGATGCAAGGGGGGTCTCTTTGATGACGTCCGTGGAGGAAAACGTAACGCATTTCCATGTTCTCTTGCTCGAATCCATAGACGAAACCATAACCGCTCTACTAAGTCGAAGCGTGGTTGATGCGCTTTATGTTAATCTACAAAAATTCCACTCTATTTCGAGGAATGAGGTGCCTTACAGACTTGACACTCTACTCACCATTCTAGAGAAGATTTTCGGCGCCAGTTCGCAGACCATAACCAGGGCCATTGCTAGGAAATTCTACCTCAAATTGGGGCTCGAGTTCACATGCAATCCGAGTCGCACTTTGCTCGAGTATGTTGACGAAGCGAAGATGAAGCTGCAGAAGTCATCATCCAATTAGCTGGGTACTGTGTTGATAGAGAAAAAATCGGGAAGAATGACGAAAAGAACTCTAACCAAGGACACGTCGATGAAGATTCGACCGCTGCTGTTGAATCCTGAACGGAAATACAGGTATCTTTGGGAAAACGGCGCAGCGGCCATGCTAATGCTCGGCGCAGACGGAAAAGTGATAGATGTCAACAATGCGCTTCTCGAAATGTCGGGCTACTCAAGGGATGAGCTCGTCGGCAAGAATTCCTTAGACTTCGTTCTCCCTGAACAGAAGGAAAAAGCAGCTGCACAAATACAGGCCGCATTGACACACGGGGCAGCCTCACAGTTTGAGGTGATGTTCCGCAGCAAAGACGGCTCGAGCCGCGCCCTCTTGCTCCCATCAAGACAACTTGTACTCGAAGAAGAGGGACAACGAAGTATTCTTGTCATGGGGGTCGACATCACTGAACGTCTGCGAGTTGAGCAGGCTCTGCAACGTCAAGCGGATCTTCTTCAGAAGACATTCAACAGTGCCATGGCCGCCATCTTCGTCCTAGACGCCGAGGACCCTCCAGTTATAATAGAATGCAATCCAGCAGCGTCCGAAATCTTTGGATATGAGAAATCTGAGATGGTAGGCAGACCGACGTCCTTTCTCCACGTAAGTGACGAAAGCCTCAGAAAGTTCCAAGCTCAATTCTACCCGGCGATTGAGAAGGATGAATACTTCAACCTCGAATATCAAATGAAGCGCAAAGATGGCTCCGTGTTCGCGTCGGAGCACGCAGTGACGCCGTTATTGGACAACCGCGGGAAGCGAACAGGCTGGGTCAGCGTCATAAGCGACATCACCGAACGTGATAAGTACGAAACTAGGCTGCTAGCGCTTCACACGCACGCATCCCAACTCAGCTCAGCTGAGGAAATTGACACCATAGTCAGGTGCACTCTTGATGCAATGGAGTTTACGCTTGGACTCAAACACTCCTACTTCCTGTTAGTCGAAAACGCCTCTCTACAAATCAGGGGGAGCAGAGGTAGACACGTAGCCTACTCGGCGATGCCATTGGATGGGCGTGGGATGACAGTCAAAGCTGCAAACACCAAAACGACACTAAGAATATCCGACACCCGAAAAGAACCAGGCTTTGTTGACCCCAAGGGATACGATTGGACGGGGCCGCCCACCGCCCTTTCGGAACTAGTCGTGCCCGTGCTTATCGACGCTGAAGCGGTTGCGGTCCTATGCGTGGACAGCCCTCGGCTAGGCAACTTCACTGACGATGATCAGAGACTTCTCGAAACATTGGCGATTCACGTAGGATCAGCGCTTGAACGTTTGAGACATGAAGAGGAGCTAGAGACTATAGCGAAGTTCCCCTCCGAGAACCCAAGTCCTGTGTTCCGGCTGAATGGAGATGGAACAATTCTCTTCGCCAATCAGGCCAGCAACGCGTTATTGCAGATATGGGGGTGCAAGGTCGGAGGTATATGCCCCAAGTTCTGGCAGGACTTAGTCAAGGAGTTGCTCACCCATCAAACCAGCAAAACAGTTGACATCGACGTTGGGAAACGAGCATACGCGATTTATCTTGTACCAGTTGTTAGCGCTGGCTACGTCAATGCCTATGGAAGGGACATTACCGAACGCACACATATGGAGAAAGCGCTCCAGGAGAGTGAGGAGAAGTATCGGGCGATAGTTGAAAATTCGCCGAACCTAATTGGGATTCTCCAAGATGGGATTCTGAAGTACGTCAACAACGTTGCTGTCCTGAATTTGGGTTGGACCGACGAAGAGCTCCTATCAACTTCTTTTGACCCAATAGAGAACGCGGTGTCAGAAAAATCCAGAAGTGTGCTTAAGGAAAACATAGCCAAGAGGCTACGTGGCGAACCCATGGCTCCTTATGAGGTGACTCTGACCAGGAAGGATGGTTCAGAAGTCCCAGTCTTGGTTAGAGCAGCGAAGATCATTTACAACCAGAGACCCGCGATTGAGTTCGTTTTCGACGACATCACCGAACGAAAACGGGATGAAGAGAAACTTCGTGAGTCGGAAGAACGCTACCATTCTCTCTTCGATCGGATGCTTGATGGAATATACCTCAGCACGCACGCGGGCCGATTTGTCGACATCAATCCTGCTTTTGTGAAGATGTTCCGGTATTCGAACAAGCAGGAAATGTTGGACATTACGGACATCAAGAAGGACCTGTATTTCTCACCCGAAGAACGTGGAAGCCACATTCTGGACACAGGCCAAGAAGAAGTGGAAGCATACCAGATGCGTCGAAAGGATGGATCCGAGGTCTGGGTAGAAGACCGTGGTCGTTACATTCACGACGAGCAGGGGAACATCATTTACCATGAAGGAATACTCCGCGACATCACCGAACGTAAACGGTTGGAGGAGAAACTGAGGCAGCATTCGCTGCACTTGGAGGAGTTGGTGGGTAAGAGAACCAGGGAACTACGGGAAAGCGAAGAGAAGTATCGTGAACTGTTTGAAGCCTGCCCAGTATCACTCTGGGAAGAAGACTTCTCCGCAGTGAACCAATTCGTAGCTGAATTGCGACAAAAGGGTATTTCAGATTTTGACGCCTACTTCGCCAACCACCCCAAGGACGTTGCCAAATGCGCTGCACTGGTGAAAGTCCTCAACGTGAACGAAGCTACCTTAAGTCTATACAACGCGAAGTCGGTGGATGAGATTATCGGTTTAAGCGACGTCTTAACAGAAAAATCGAATCGCGCATTTGTGGGTCAACTCGTTGCGTTGGCTCAAGGCAAGAAGTACCATGAAGCGGAATTCGAAAATAGAACTCTGCGCGGCGAAACGAAGCATTGCAACGTGATATGCGCTGTAGTTCCTGGCTACGAGCAATCACTCGCCAAGGTTCTGATCTGCATAGTCGATTTGACTGCCCAGAAAAACTTGGAGGCAGAGCTTGTCAAATCGCAGCGGCTCGCCGCGATTGGAGAAACTGCTGCGATGGTTGGCCATGACCTGCGTAATCCATTGCAAGGAATAGCTGGAGCCGTCCATCTCCTGAAAAAAGAGTCGTTGACAGCGAAAGAGAGAGATGAGATGCTTGAACTAATCCAAGACAATGTTGCGTATGGGGACACCATCGTAAGAGACCTCTCGGACTACTCAGCAACGGAAATGCAATTGAACCTAGCAGAGGCAGCGCCGAAGTCGATTATGAGAGACGCAATAGGAGCGGTCAAAGTTCCACAGAATGTTACAATACAGAATTTGTCGGAAGACCAACCAACCCTCAGAGTCGACCCTGACAGGATGAGGAGGGTGTTCGTCAACCTTATCGAGAACGCAATCGACGCCATGCCACAAGGCGGCACCCTCACCATAAGCAGCAAGGTCAACGGCGGTAGTGTCGAAATCGCCTTGACAGATACCGGGTCGGGCATGCCAGAGAAGGTGGTGGAGAATCTCTGGAAACCCCTCCAAACCACCAAGGCGAAAGGGCTAGGTTTGGGCTTGGCGATCTGCAAGCGCATTATGGACGCTCATGGAGGAACCATATCAGTGAAAAGCAAAGCAGGTGAAGGCACGACCATGACAATTGGCCTTCCAATCAAACCTGTCACAGTGGAGGTGAAGCAGAAATGAGCGAATCATCCAGAATCCTAGTAATCGATGATGAAGAAAGCATCAGAAGAACGGTTTCGATGACCCTACAGCACGCAGGCTATCATGTGGACACGGCGGAAAACGGGAAACAGGCCATCGAGAAGGCTGAGGCGAACTTCTACAACCTCGCCCTAATCGACATCCGCCTCCCAGACATGGAGGGTACCGAACTCTTAACTGCCCTAAAGGAAACTGCACCGACGATGGTCAAGATAATACTGACCGGCTATCCAAGCTTAGAAAACGCAGTCAAAGCGATCAACAAAGGAGTGGACGCCTACCTAATCAAACCAGTAAACTCCGACGCAATGCTGAAGCTCATCGAAGAGCTTCTCGACAAGCAGAAACAGGAAAAAGAATACGGTCAGCAAAAGGTAGCTAAATTCGTGGAAACACGTTTCAAAGAACTACAGACAGAGGAATCCGACACCCCAAAGACGGCAAAGAAAGACTAACTCTAATGATAATGCTACAACAAGACGTGCTAGAATAGTAAGGCATCTCCATAATTGTAGTTCACTTCGGAGGTTTCGAATAGAGTAACAATAGGAACCACCTCATTGGAAGGAAGTTGCAGCGTTTCGTTAGCGCTTTTAGGGTTTTGACTGAGGCTTTGATGGTGGTGGGGCGGTAGCCTTGTCGGCTCATCCATAGGGCGTGTTCTAGGATTGTGGCGGTGTGGGTGGTGCGGGGGAGGGGATGTTCGCCCACTGGCACCCCCACTAGGGGGGTCCCGTCGTTTTTCGGGTGGGTGGGATTCGAACCCCTGAACCCCTACGGGACAGGGTCCTAAGCCCTCCGCGCATGTCGAATGCTCTGCGCCTTTGACCTGGCCTCACCCCTTCAGTTTGCCTGAAGGTTTGGCAACCCCCGCATATTTTCTTATGAAGGCGAGGCTGCTAACCGGGCATTATAGTAAACCCTAGCGCCCCACGCCTCATACCACGACCACCAGGCATCTCTACCATTCTCGATTAAATATCATTACCGAACTCGCTAGAATAGTCTTAGGTCGGGGTCGGACGCTGATGAGTTCAAATTGCTTTACTCGCACCACCCGACCCACACACACGAATTACTAGAACGACGGTTCAATTTCTACTGCCCGCACCATTAGAACCACACAAACAGGAAATCGAGCAGTCTGTGATGTCTACCCGGTCAGATAGAGTGATTCTAGCATTCGAATTGACTCAGAGAGGGAACTCATGAAAGGTCTCGTCACATTCGGGTCGAAGCTTAAAGTGACAACGAGATTCTTCATGCGAAAGAAGACGAGCAGCAATTTCTCGTATCTGACTGTCACATTGTCTAACTTTCCAAGTAAGGGTTGCAGTTTTTCGACGGCATCAACAATTATTGGGGGCATCAATTGAACAAAGCTGCGTTCCTGTTCCTCTGTTGTGAGGCTCTGAACTCCTTCCCGCATTTTCGAGGTGAGAACGTGAAATTCGTTATCTACAATTCCCACGTATCTGATTCTATTGTCTTTCCTAAATACTTCTTCAGCGAACTTTTCCACGTTCATTATGATCGGCCCTGAGTTGCTTATCGCCTTCAGATGACTAGTAGGTCACGTACAAATAGATTGGGGAGGAACGAATAGGTTCCTCCTGCAACCCCCAACTATTGATGCAACAGTACTACTCGAACTGTCAAGATGAGACCCTAGTACTAGCGTGGTTCACCCACTCTAACCAAACTTCGAACACAGTAAGACTGGATTTTTTCGCGTGTGTGTGCGCACCAATAGTACCACACACAAAATGACGAAACAATTTGCTTGCCTGCATCATGAATACCACACACAGCCTCTAGTTCAAGTATTGAATGCTCCTGAAGGAAACAAGATTCTCCTTGAGAACGATATGGTTAGAGTCCTTGAAGTTAGGATAAGGCCTCCGGGACATCGAAGATAATAGGTTTTAGATAAGGACTAAGACCAATCCGGATAAGGAAACGGAAAATGGTTTTTACCATTCAAGAGCTCTACAACTATGCATCCAGAGTTCGCAATGGTTTTGCGAGGAAGCTAGCTGAACTACCTTGGGAGGAGGTAGAGAGAAACAGGGAGGCAAGCTTTTACAGCATGAAGAACATCCTTCTTCACTTAATTGACAATGAAGACTGGATAGTAAACTGGGTAATTCACAACAGATCGACAGAGTATGTCCGAAGAAAGTCCGCGGAATACACTAACATTTCTATGCTTCTCAAGCATTTGGAAGAAGTTGAGCAAAGCACAAAGACCTACATCAAATGTGCCGACGAAAAGGAACTCGGCAGAAGAGTAACATTTACGCTCGCCTCAGGAAATGCTTTTGACCTGTCCGTAGAAGAGTGCCTCTTTCAGTCCTTTACGGAACAGCTGTATCATATGGGGGAGCTGATAGCGCTGCTATGGCAGAACAATGTTGAACCCCCAAAGATGCAATGGTTCTGGAACAATCCAAGAAAGATGGGGTCACTCTAATCTGCAATCGGTTGCGGGCCTCGACGAGATTTGAACTCTAGTTTGCTACATTTCTTGTTTGCTTGACGTCGACCCACTCAGTTCCCAAATTTCCCGCAGAGGCCCCCTGACGTGTGACGATCATATCAGCTACGATTTTGGCTCGGACCGGGTCCACTTTCAGATCAACCTAGTTTTCCTAACCGATGAAGTTGGTCACGCTTGCACTCGTTTTGGGTAGAAATAGAGCGAGAAATCCTCCGATAAGCGCGAAACCCGTGAAGATGCTGAACGCCGTACCTAAGCCGAGACTATCAGCCACAGCTCCAAAGCCTAGAGCGGCTACGCCTCCGATTCCAACATAGAAACCCAACATGAAACCCGAAACGGTTCCAACATTACTTGGGGCCGCTTCTGAAGACATCACCACAATTACTGACCAGCTCGCGTATAGTACGGCGCCGGACAAAGCCAGAAAAACTAATGAAATGAATCCATTCGTTAGAAGGAAACCATAGAACAAAAGGGCACCGAGTAAAAGCGAGGTCACTATTATTGGCCGTCTCCCAACACGGTCCGAAGCGTATCCGCCTCCAAGTTGGCCTAGGACACCTACCCCGAGCCAGATGGACGCGATTGCAGTCGCAAGCAGGAGCGAATCACCTCGTGCGACGAAGTACAATGGAAGGAAAATCACCGCGCTTTGCACCGTTACGGAGCGGAGGGCAGTTATACCGGCCAGTAGACTCAAGAGACGTTTGTTCGCAGGGTAACGATGCTGTACTCCCGCGTGCACGCTTTCTTCAGGTCTTACGTTTGCTTTGAAAAGAACCACTGTAACCAGCAACCCAAGCGGAAGCAATAGGAGCATCCCACGCAGACCAAAAGCTGAGCCCAGTGCGCCCGCGACGAATGGTCCTAGAAAGAAACCCGTGTTTCCGGCCGAGAGAAAGATGCCCATATCCTTTCCTCTCGAAGAGCTGCCCGACTTTACCACAGCTGAAAAGGCCGGGGGATGGAAGGATGCTGACCCCAATCCTGCGGTCCCCACGAAGAATAACAGCAAAACATAGCTTGAGGAAAAGCCAACTAAACTCATACCAACGCAGTTCAACGCCAAACCTGCTTCTAGAAGCCACCCAATGTGAGAGCGGTCGAACCAATGACCGAATAACGGTTGCATGATCGACGAGGTAACGTTGAAAACCATAGCAACGACACCCGCGAGCAGATATGAGAGACCGAACAGGGCTGTGATTAGCGGCAGTAAGCCCGAGAGACTGTTCGAGAAGAGATCGTTGACAGCGTGGCCCAGCGCTAACAATGATGAAAGTGAGAGCTTCAAGGCTGTAGTCTCACGATTGGAAAATTCGCAACATTATCCGACGGCAGCCAAAGGGACCAGTCTATCACAAAAAGCGATTGCTTCGATTGCTAATTGGAATCATGGCAAATGCTCTGGCTAAGAAAGTCGCAGCCTGGAATTTTGGTGCGGGGGAGGGGATGTTCGCCCACTGGCACCCCCACTAGGGGGGGTCCCGTCGTTTTTCGGGTGGGTGGGATTCGAACGAGGAAGATCGCTTGAGTTTACTCTTGTATGTGTGGTGTGTCTAATGTGCGCACACGCGAAACTACTTCTCTAGCGTGATTTCGAAGTTCTCGCCGACTTTGAGCTGATGCCATTTCCGGTCAAAGCTAACGTTTCGCATGCTTCTAATCCTTAAGAGATCCCTAGTCTCGTCGTCTATGTCCTCAATTTTGAAGTCGATCACGCCGTCGGCTGCGTCCTCCAATTGTCTGTAGACCCACTCGCTATGGATCCCCCGGATCACTCCGACTATAATGGTTGACTTTGAATGGAATCCGCTTGGAAACACTCGGGTGACTAGAAATTCAACCCAAGCCTTGTCGTCATTGAATCTAGCCATCACCGAACAGTTGTCCCAGATTCTCAAATATTCAGGGTAGGTTTCTCCAGCCATCGCAGGCTTCAATTCCCCTCTGCTTATGTCTATGCTGAGGTCTGCTGCTTTCAGACCGGTATCGGCCCCGACGAACTTTTCCTTCGATTTTTGGCCCAGTGTTGCGGAGTACCAGTCCCAGACCTCCAGTTTCCCGTCAGTTTCGAGATCTTTCACGTTCAATCCCAGTTTTGTGAGTTGAGATCGTAGATTGTCTGGAGGCTGCGCCGCCACATTATAACCAACCTCACCTCCGTCTCTCAGCCATTCTCTCGCGATGTTCACGGACGCACGGTACCATTGGGACGCGGCGTCATACTCCACCAGGAGATTAGAGCCAGCTGGCAAGGGTTCAGTTAGCAAGTCCTCGATCAACGCGAGACGCATGTTTCACCCACCAGAGACCGGTGCACTCGATCTCTACCATTTCAGCGTCTGTACATTAAAGTGATTAATGGTCGGAAGCGTAGTCCTTCTCCAGGGCGGCCACGTATTTATCCCACATTTGGTCGGTGTGTTTTATGTCCTCCTCTTTGGTGGGGGCATTGCTGATCTTGTACTTTTCTGTGAACGTCATGTCGAGCCTCGTTTTTCCTGGTCCCACTCGCGTTAATTTGTAGATGCCAATCGCGTCTTCATCCTCTCCCACTTGATCTAGGTACCAAGCTCTCGGCGGGCGTAGCGTGACCATTTTCACGCCGATCATAGTCTTTCCATCCCGTTCAGATGTTCGAAGATAAATTACTCGATGTTTTGTTTTCTGCAAGATCTTAAACTGCGCCTTTGACCCCGTTATCTGGTTATCGTCCTCTCTGTAATCGGTCAGCCAGTCATAGACAAATTTCAATGGGGCATTGAAGACTTTTGAAACGTGGTAAGTATGCTTCTCTAACAAAAGGTCGGGTTCCTTCTAGGTACTGTCGGTATAAAGAGAGAGAAAAGGGTGTCGAGAGCAACTTTAGCAGCCTTGAAGGGGTGCTCGGCTGATTGAAAAGCTTTCAATGATACTTGCAATTACTGTGTACATGCCTTGCTGGAATCGTGGATAAGAGTGGGCAGGCTTTGAAGCGAGCAACAAGCCGGATGGTGGGGTTGACCAACGTACAGATTATACGGCAAGTTCCTTCAACGAAACAAGGTTCTAAAACGAAACACCGTTTTAACGACTACTTCAAAGGATTCGAGGAGGTCTCAGCGGTTCGTGAGATCTTTGGTCAAGAAACTGACGAGGTTCTAGCGGGGCTTCGAGTGGAGTTTCTCCGTACTCGATCTGACTACATCTGGGTCAGCGACGAAGACGGACACTTGATCGCCAATGCAAATTACCTGAGAGATGGAGAAACGCGAGCAATCTACCTAGATCTGATTCACGAACTTGTTCATGTAAAGCAGTTCAGGGATGGCAGAGAGATATTATTGAGTCTCGGTAAGAGGTTTGAATATGTTGATAGACCCACTGAGCTCGAAGCGTACAAGCACACGATAAAGGAAGCGCGCAGGCTTGGGATGACTGATGAGGAGATAGTTGACTACTTGAGGGTAACGTGGCTAGATGAAGAGGAAGTTAGACGCCTGGCCAGGAATCTAGGAGTAAAGGTATCCCGTAAGAACCGTCCCGTGCGCCGAGCGCGGATTACGTAGACACCTAGTCCTAACGAAGAAGAGACTTGAAGGCACAGACTAGTTTTGTGTAATCCCACCATCTGACCCAGACATACAAAACCGAAACCCACAACTTCCCGTTCGCAGCATCTTGACCATGTGAACCGACCGTGCCACGTCTCGCGTTGATTCAAGATTTGCTGTTCGAACCACTGTCTCCTCCATCCAATCTTCTAGTGGAGTACGATGCTGCATCACAATGGTACAATACCTCGCTGACCATGGTAGCGGAATGGATCAAGTCAGGAGGGACAGTCTCGTACAACGCCTTGGCTCAATCACCAAGCAGCATTCGCTCCAAACTTCGACGTCTTGGACTGGATGTGGAGCAACTTGAGAAACTTGACTGGGAGGGACTGAGAATATTGGACGGGCACGCTGCAGCGCACGGAAGGAAATCAACTGAAAGACTCACGTTCGATTCCCTGAAGGTTGCTGATCTCAGCATTTCCACCAGTCAAGAAATGAAAAGCGAGGATTACGGACCGGCTCCCTCGCACCTCATCGTAATGGACGACCTTTCAAGTCTTAGCAGATTCAACGATGAAAAAGCGCTGGTTGAATATGAGCTTACACGCGATTTCCCCTATATGGTGCAGTATCAACTGACTAATCTGATTGGGGTGATAGGAGGGATTCACAGCGACTATCTCTACAAGCGTCTGGAAGCTGAAGTTGACGGCGTAATAGATTTCAAGGCCGAAGAGAGCGCTGGTGAAGTTGTCAATTTGATCCGAATCAGGGTCATGCGCAACGTCGGGTTTGATTCTCGATGGCATCGACTGAAAATCGCCGAGAACTTCGAAGTTAAACTCGAAAAGTAACGAAACGCGAGCAGCCGCTATTAGGGAATATGCGCCAACCATTAGACACACAGTGGTGATTGAACCCACGAAAGTGGTGGGGCCGGTGGGACTTAATTGGAATTCACGGTGGGGCTAGTCCTAAATCGCCCCATTTTGACCCGTTTCTGCTTCCTGAGTTCTGGCAAGATACTATGTAATCACTCGTGGAATTGGTGGGATATGAACCACCAATATCGTGGGTACAATCACCTTTTCTTGGCTTGCGTTGGAATCTTCCCCTCTGGCAAGCTCGAAATCATCGGCAGAGAAGGACACGAACCCTTGAGATCGAGGGCTCGAACCTCTCTTTCACAGATATGCGGGACGCGCCCCCAAATGGGTTCGAAGAGTGAATTCCTACGAAAATGCCAGCGCCATCAGCAGCAAAGGCCTAGACTCCCGAAAGCCCCAGACGCTTTTCAAGAGCGCCCCATCTTGGATCCTTTCGAGCTTCGCTGAACCATGGCAATACCCTCAGGTTTAGGAGCGTACTACCATGGTCCGCGGTAAGCGACTTTTCTGCGTACGCCTTGTCCAAGTAGTCGAACGCCTCGTCGGCTCTTCTGAAAGCGAACAGGATTTGCGCTATTTTGACCTTAGAGATATAGACTGTTCTTGAGTGTTCCTTGAGTTCTTCAAGCAACTTGTCCGCTTCGTCACGAAAGCCAGCGAATCCGAGTATGCAGGCCAGATCCGCCTTCGGTTCGGGATCGCCTCCTGACATGACTAATCCTTTCCTCAATTCGCTGATAGCTTCATTGATTCTCGATTCGAGATAATATGCGAAACCCAAAACTGTGTGAATGTAGGGAAAGTCTGGGTTTGCCTCGATTGCTGTCTCGAATTGCTCGATGGCATCCCTCGTCTTGCCCATGTAAAGCAGAAGGGCTCCTAGGTTAACTCCGACTACGCGCGATAGCGGATCGAGCTCACGGGCACTCTGCAATTGATCGTAAGCTTCGTCGTACCTGCCCAGAAACATAAGGAGAAGACCATACCACATATGTGCTGTTGCATAGCTGGGTTTGAGTTCTATCGCTTGCTTGAACTCTTTCTCTGCCTTGTCCCATTCCGCCTCGTAACTGTTATACACGACACCGAGGGACGCATGAGGCTCAGCGAGCCTAGGGTCTAACTCGACAGCTCTCGATATTGCCTGTTCGGCCTTCGGAAAGGCGTCCTTTGGTTCCATCCAGCCGTAGTCGCCATAGATTATGTAGCAATCTGCAAGTCCTGCATAGGCAAGAGCGTACTTCGGGTCTAGCTTGACAGCTTCTTCGAAATACTTTACTGCTTTATCGTTACCCTCTCTTGTCCTTTCGTTCCAGTGGTAGCGACCTTTGAGGTATTGTGTGAACGCTTCTGAGCTTTCCGTCGCTCTCCTTTCGATGTCCTTCTTCTCGGCTGAGAGCAGCTGGATTCTCAGAGCCTCCGCCACCCGCTCAGCAACGTCGCTCTGAATTGCGAAGATATCCAGAAGCTCCCTGTCAAAGCTCTCAGCCCAAAGGTGTTTATCATGAATTGCATCAATCATCTGTATGGTGATACGGACCCTGTTTCCTGCTTTGCGGACGCTTCCTTCGAGTATTGTTCCTGCGTTCAATTCCCGTCCTATCTCGACAATGGGCTTGGACTTGCTCTTGTACTGCATCGCAGAAGTGCGGGAGATTATGCTAAGTCGTGGACCTTTGACATTGTCGATATCAGCTCCTCAGTCAGGCCGTCAGCGAAGTACTCGTCCTTGGGGTCAGGGCTGATATTTTGCAAAGGCAGGACAGCGACCCTGTGCTTATCAAGCGTTGGCTGTGCTGAAGAAAATGCAGGGGGAACGAAACTCTTCGAACGAGCGCGGTCCGTTGGTTGCAAGGGCCGTCATTATTCCTGATAAGCTGCTAGTTAATAGCACAACCCACAGAGAATTTCGGAATTAGTTGGTATAGCGCCTTCGCCCCCTGGGCTCGTCCGAAACGGCGACGGGTATTTGCCTTAGAGGCTGAATTCTCAGAAAGAATGCCCTCTCTTTACGTCGTGTAACCCAAAGTGGGCGTAACATTAACTTGCCAGAGGCCAGGATGCCGTTGCTTCTGCTGTGAGAGTGAACGGTTTTCAGAAGATCGAACTCTCTAATCGCCGAAGCTTTGGCAACCCCCGCGAGGCGACCACCAATGCTGACGCAAATAGATTAGATTATCCCAAGCACGGAGCGGGGCGAACTACGAGACCAGGCAACTCCAAGATCACTTGTGCCGTCTGTAGTCCTTTTCGAGTGCCGTAGCGTACTTGTCCCAAATCCTATGGATGTCACTAAGATACTCTGCTCTTCCGGGGTAATTTCGAATCTTCCAATATTCCACAAACGTCATGTCCAGCCTAGTTCTCCTTGGACCCAAGCCTGTTAGCCGATACTCACCGATTTCATCGTCTTCATCTCCCCTCGAGTCAAGGTACCAAGCCCTCGGCGGTTTCAGAGTGACAATATTTACCGCGTTCATAGTCTTCCCACCGCTCTTGTAACGATTAGTGTAAATCACCCTCCCCTTGGTTTTCTCTAGAATCGACCTCCTGTTCTTCGAACCGATGATTCTAGGATCATCCTCACGGTAATCCGTGCACCATTTGAACGCAAAAGAAAGGGGCGCATGCAGCACCTTGGAAACATGGTATGTTTGAACCGTTGGCTTCGCCACCATCAGACTCCACTCCACTGCCTCACGTCATGCGAATCGTCTTCATATAGGTTAGTAGCCCTCGCGAACAAGTTCTGGTCGCCTAAGCAATCACGAGGAAGAAGAACAATACGACTATGATGATTCTGTAGATTCCAAACGGCATGAAACTGTGTTTCCTTATGAAATTCAGGAACAGCCTAATCACCACCAGGGCAACAAGGAAGGCGGTTACGAATCCGACCGCGAGTATGTTGACTTCTCCTGGCGAGAAGGCGTTGTATGAGTTTAGTAGGTCGAATCCTGAAGCTGCAATCATCGTCGGAACAGCAAGCAAGAAAGAGAAGAGCGCAATCGTCTGCCTCTTCATGCCCAAAACCAGCCCGCCAGTGATCGTTGCAGTTGACCTCGAGACACCGGGAATCACTGAAACCGTCTGAAAGAGTCCAATCAGAAGACAATGCCTGTAGGGAATCTTTGCAATCTCATCAATATGCGTCCTCTCTTTGTAACGCCATTCGAACAAGATGATGAACATTCCTCCAAAAAGCAGAGCCCACAAAACAATTTGCACGTTTCCGAACAACACGTCCTTGAAGAATCGGTAGATGAGTAAGCCCACGATCCCCGTCGGAATGAAAGCTACTACGAGCCGTTTGAGAATCTCCATGTTCAGGAATAACCTCCAGTACAACGCGACAACCGCTAGAATTGAACCGAACTCCAGTACCAACTCGAAACTCTTCACAAACGGCGTCTGCGCAACGTGGAGAAGTGCGGCCGTCATAATCGTGTGACCCGTCGAGGAAACTGGCAGGAACTCTGTAATCCCTTCAACAACTGCCAGTATTATGGCGGTCAGGTAATCCATTCCCAGTACGCCTCAGCAAAACGAAATCGCAGATGCTCAGTGACTTCGGATTTCGCCGATTTCTGGTCTGACGATACATTAGGGTTCCGGTTAGAACGTTTATTTCACAATACCGGAGCCGAATTTTGGGCTCGACGAGAAGACTTCAAAGGAACCCTTAATTTCGACAGTCTGTCCCACAAACAGCGAACGAAAAATTGCAAATAGGAATTGACAAGCAAACCACGCTGGTCGTTGTCGACATTCAAAATGACTTTTGCCCAGGCGGAGCCTTACCGGTGAAAGATGGCGACAAGGTCGTCCCAGTCCTAAACAAGTACATAGAGAGATTCAGGAAGGCTGGGGCACCGATGCTTTTCACTCGGGATTGGCACCCACCTGACCACAGCTCCTTCAAGGCTCAGGGTGGGCCCTGGCCTCCGCATTGCGTTCAGAACAGCGAAGGTGCGAAATTTCACCGTGACCTGCTGATCCCGCCCGACGGGGAAATTGTTTCGAAGGCGGACAAGAGGGATGAAGCGTACTCATTCTTCCAAGGAACCGACTTGGCTGAGAAGCTTAAGGAACGCGGAATCAAACGGTTACTAGTAGGTGGCTTAGCCACTGACTACTGCGTGAAAGAAACCGTCTTGGACGGGTTGAAGCACGGTTTCGAAGTCTTCCACCTCGACGACGCTTCAAAAGGTGTGAACGTAAACCCCTCCGACTCGCAACGCGCTTTACAGGAAATGGTTGCGAAGGGAGCGCAGCGAATTAGATTTCAAGACATCACGGTAAAACATAAAGTCACCGTCGCACGAACACCAAAGTAGTCGTCGTCACTTTTCCTAGCCCGGGAAGAAGTAGGGCATGCTTTGTGCCGGGGGCGGTGCCGTCCCTTCTCTTTCCCCATGTTTGGGCCTCTCTTCTACTCTAACGATTCTGACCTTCTGGTGTTCCGCTAGGACCCTATAATCATCGGAGAGGTGCATGTGGTGGAGTATGTGTTTGACCTGCAGCTTGAGATCTTTGACTCCGAAGCGTTTTCCATTGATCGTTTCGGGCACGAGTAGTGTCTTACCTTTCAAGGTAACCTCGGCTTTCAGCCGCTGACCGAGCAATTCGGCGATGTCTTTTCCGACCTTCTTGAGATCGCCTAACTCGACCTCTGTCAACCCAATTAGCCCAAAGAAAACGTGGGGGTACTTTGCTAATACGCCTTACCCTGACATGAGGCGACAACTAGAGGGGCAGGCGGACAATCCGTCCGCAGCCCTCGCACCTGAGGAACTCAAATTGGTCGTCCCTGAAAAGAAAACGACTCTTCCTCGAGTGTGTGCATAGCTTAACAACATTGAACTCTCTCAATCAAGTCACCAACCTAACCTATGCGGCTTGTTGAGAATATTCGAGAGACATGCGTGAAAGTGCTCAGCGGCAGAGTAGAAGTATCACAGTTCGTCCAACCGCTGGTGAAACGCATCTTAACTTTAGAACTGGCCAATGGCACGTTCGGAATCGATCCTACTCCTAGACTGCCGCGGCCTTGTCAATGGAGGACCGTGTAGTCGTAGGGCACGAATTCCAATCTAAAGGGTAATCTTCGTAGTGAAAGTACTAAGGAAGTACTCCTAGGGCTAAGAATCCGGTCTCAGTCCGATTCTGCCTTAACTGGATTCCGCAGGATTCCAATTCGGTCGATAGCCCCCTCAACAATGTCGCCATCTTTCAGGAAGGGTTCACCCGTGAAGGCGGCGACTCCCTGGGGCGTTCCGGTCGATATTATGTCCCCAGGCTTAATCGTAATTCCAGCTGAAACGTACTCAATTAGGGAATCAATCTTGAAGACCATGTCGCTAGTGTTGGACCGCTGCTTTCTCTTCCCATTCACCGAAAGGGAAATTTCCAGTTTGTGAGGATCCGGGATTTCGTCCTTGGTTACCAGCCAAGGGCCGAGGGGAAACGATGAGTCGAGGCCCTTCCCTTTCACCCAGTTTAGTCCCAAAGTGGTTTTGCCGTCAGGTAACTGTGTCCCGAATTGGAAATCTCTGAAGCTTACATCATTAGATATGGCGTAACCGGCGACGTGGTTCATTGCATCCTTTCTTGCGATGTATTTTCCAGCTTTCCCTATGATGACCGCGAGCTCCACTTCCCAATCTACCTTCTTCGATATTTTGGGAATGAGAATCGAGTCGCCTGGGCCGATTAGGGCGTTTCTGAACTTTGTGAACAAGTAAGGCTCGGTAGGCGGTTTCACCTTCTGCTCTTTGCTATGTGAGATATAGTTCACAGCTAAGAGGAGAATCTTCTCTGGATTGAGAATGGGGCTAAGGAGCTTCACGGTCTCGACCGGGACGCCGACGCAGGCCTTAGTTATCTTTTCTTCGGCATGCTGGAGCGATTCGACACCCGCGTCCGAGAGAAGCCTGTCTATTGTAATTGATTCGTTATGCAACGCCAACCCAAGTGTCTTGGCAGCGTCCAGGACGTCGAAAACCAAGCCACCGTTGACCAAACCAACCCTAGTTTCCCCGTTTCTGCCGTAGTGTGCAAGCTTCAACGCAACCGACCTATGCCCTTACGATTCAGAATATACGGTGAGTTCCTATTCCACGACAAATAATGTTCAGCTAGTTTTTCGCCAGTCGCAGGATTAACTGTAGTAATTTCATTTTAGAATCAACTTCAAACTCTTGGTACCTGAAGCCTAGCAATTTGGGTTGAGATACGGTCGATATAATCCTTCAATCTCGCCAGCATGGTTCTTGCCGTTATCGTCCCCAAAACCTTCCCGTCCTGGAGAACCAGGACCCTACGTATTCCCTTCTTTGCCATTAACTGTGCCACTTCATCCAAACCCTCGTCCGATTTGACGGTGACAAGGTTCACGCTCATAATCTCTTCCAGCTTCACTTTCGCAGGATCTTTCTCTGCGGCCACAAGTTTTGATAAGTAATCCCATTCTGTTACGATACCTTCAGGCTGTCCGTCGGCTGAGATCACGACGACGAAGCCGTGCCTGTTTGATTGCATTTGTTTTGCGGCTTCTAGCGCCGTGGTCCCCCGGTGCATCGATAGGAAGTCTTTCTCTACGATGTCTTTGGCAACAAGTACCATGGTAACATCCAACTACATTGGATTAATTAATTGTTTCAGGCCCGGACATGCTTGGGTCCTCTCATTGAGGATGGGATTGCAGCGGCCAAGCTCATTCCAGCCATGAGGAGAAACATCCTGTGCATCGAATCCATGAACAAGTTGACGTTGAGCTCATTAGCAGCAACCGGGAGGCCGGCGAAGACGGCTTGGAGTGTGCTGAGGGGCATACTGGTAGCCATGATTACGAAGGCAACGCCTAGGCTGAGAAGGAAGCCCGTTGTAATCATTGTAGATGCGATTCCCGCCGCGATTCCTCGACGGGCCGCAGGCGTAGCGTTCATAACGGAACTAATGTTAGGGGCCACGAACATTCCGCCACCGATACCGGCGAGGATCATAGGGAGAACTAGTATAGAGTAGGGGACGTTTGCGGGTAGAGTTGCAAACCACAGAAGCGCCGCAGCCGAAACAATTAGCCCCCCGGTACTGAAACCTCGAGCTCCGAACTTGTCAGAAAGGTAACCGCTTAGCGGCCCAACGCTTACGAACGCGAATGAAAATGGTATCAATAAAATGCCGGCCGTAAGGGCGTCCAGGAGGAGAGCGCCTTGGAAGTAGAAGACGAGCAGAAGTAGGACGGCGCCCCTGGAGATCGACGCGAGCAGATTACTTACAATTCCCGCGGAGAAGGGCCTGATCTTGAATAGTGTCAAGTCCATCATCGGGCTTTGGACCTTCGTCTCCGCGTAGACGAAAGCCACAACCATGAGCAGCCCGAGAATCATCATGGAGTTGTCGATTACTGTGAAACCGGATATTGCCCCGAGTGTCATGCCAACAAGGAATATGGACAAGCCGGCTGCGAACAAAATGTTGCCCAGCGGATCTAGCCGATCCCGCTGTGACGCACTTAGTTCCTTCAGCTTAGCGTATGCCCATGATGTGGCGAAGATTCCAACTGGGATGTTGATCCAGAAGATCGACCTCCACCCCAAAGTTGCAGTAAGAACACCGCCAGCCACCAAGCCAATTATAGACCCACTCACGCCGAATACAAGGTTGATTCCTATGGCCCTTCCCCTTTCGGTTGCAGGAAAGGCATCAGTCAGGATAGCTGCGTTATTTGAAAAAATGAGCGCACCACCTACTCCTTGAATGAGCCGAAAGATGACGAGGCTAATACCGTTGGGAGCTATGCTGCAGAGCGCGGAGCCTATCGTGAATACGACGAAGCCTAAGTTGTACAGTCTAACTCTTCCGTAAATATCTGCGAGGCGGCCGAAAGTCAACAACAGCGTTGCGGTGACAAGCATGTAGCCCATGATCACCCAGAGCGCGTCGAAAGTTGTTGTGCCAGGTAATTCTCGAATTATTGTTGGAAGTGAAATGAGCACAATATTGGAGTCCAGCTGGGACATGAAAGAGCCGATGGTGGTGTTAGTTAGCACCACGTACTTGTACTTCATTGGCGTTCAGTCGGCCCGCGGAGTTTCGATAAGCGCAGCCATAAGCATTTGTTCCAATGGATGAAAAGTAACGAGGTTGGAGCGAAGGTGGCGATTGGTTCGGCACGAGACGCGTCCGACTTGTCTGCGCCGGTTTCGCGCTGGCTATTCCTACTTGAGCGCCCACTTCACCCAGAAAACGGCGATAAGGCCGGCCGCTATCGACCCTGATGCCAAGAATACCGCGGCCTTCTGCCACAAGTTGAAACTCTCAGCATAGAACGCAAGGTAGACCAAAATGAATGCGAACCAGCACACTCCCACGAGTATCGTTCCCGCAACTCTAGTCCCCATCGAATTCATCGCCACAGGTCCCACCATTCTGCTAGGCGAGTTCTGATTTCGCAACAATAATACGACGGCTGATTGCCAAAACTGAAACGAATCACACTGTTTCGATCATCGTACCTTGAGAAGACTGGGGAGACGTACAGGCGGTAAAGTTTGCTCGATCTCTCGCCTCTTTGGTTCCAGCCATGATGGTAGGGTGAGACGTGTCCCTAGTTGGTGAGCCGGTTCATCGACAGTGAACCCGGGTGGGTCAGTGGCAATCTCGAAGAGCACGCCGCCGGGTTCGCGGAAGTAGATCGAATGGAAGTATGTGCGGTCGATGACAGGCGTCACGTTCAGCCCGACCTCTACTAGTTGTTGACGCCAAGCCTTTTGTTGCCCATCATCTGGGGTACGCCAAGCGACATGGTGAACTGTCCCAACGCTCACGACTCCGCGTGAAGCATCTGGCTCTGAGAGCAGATCAACAATGGTCCCCTGTCCTCCTCCCCCAACTTCATACCGAAACCGGTTTCCATCCTGAGCTCTTTGGCGAAAACCCATCGTTTCGAGGAGTGACAACGTCTGTTCGTGGCCTCTCTCTGAGAGTGCAACGCCACGAAACCCCCTGAGGGCATATTCGGGTGCGACTGGCCCCTCCTTCCATAAACTGCCCCTCTGGCCGTTTTGGGTGGCGACGAGTTCGAGCTGCAAGCCATCAGGGTCTGAGAATGCGAGTACTTGCTCATTGAAGCGTGTGGTCAGACCTTGGATTTGGGCGCCATGGCTTTTGAGCCGGTCCATCCAGAAGCTTATCGCCGTCTCAGAGATTGAGAATGAGGTGGTCGTTAGTTGACCTGTTCCTAGGCGACCTTTTGGGCCGCCTGGCCACGCAAAGAAAGTTATGATGGTGCCCGGGTGGCCTAGCTCGTCACCATAGTATAAGTGGTAAATTGTGGGCTCATCATAGTTCACTGTCAACTTCACTAATCGGAGGCCTAGGAGGCCAACATAGAAGTCTATGTTCCGTTGCGGGTCGCTAGCTATGGCGGTAACATGATGAATTCCAAGAAGCTCTTTGTCCATACTGACAGCCTAGCCTCGTGCAAGTGCCCTTCCTTTTGTGACACGGCAATTAAGGCTGCTCTTTCTAATTAGTGGAAATTGGCCTAGGACTCTCTCCGATACCTTTTCTCCACGCACAGTTAAGTAGGTAGCACGGGCAAGATTTCACGCCCAGACAGGAAGCGGTTCAATTGGCTAGAAAGCGCAAACCAACCAAATTACGAGCCAGAGAAAGCACTCCCCCTATCGTGCCGATGACTGAAAAAGTAGCGTAAACGCTACTCCTCAGCGCAAAATGGTTTCCCTTCACGGTATCTGACGTTGGCATGAGTTTCTGACAACCATCCTCTATCGTGTGAAACTGTACAACTCTATTAACGCAAACCGGCTGTCGTGTTAGGCCGAGCTGGGATGGCTGATGGAACAGACATTGATACTCGTTGACAAAAATGACAGGATCTTAGGGTATGCGCCGAGAAGCGTTTGTCACACTGGGAAGGGAAAACGCCACCGGGCTTTTGTTATCGTGATTTACAATAGCAAAGGGCAGATTCTACTACAACGGAGGAAGCACGCACTCTTTACCAACCTTTGGGACCTCGCAGGAGCGAGTCATCCCTTACGACGGCGAGGCGTGAATGAGTCATACATAGAGGCTGCAGCTCGTTGTGTAAGAGATGAGTTTGGTATAGGGAGGATTTCGCTCAGGAAAATTGGGACTTTCAACTATTTTGCGCCCCAAGGTAGGAAATGCGAGAATGAACACTGTGCACTAATAGTTGGGAAATATGATGGAAAAGTCAAAGCGAACCTCAAAGTCGCCTATGGCTTCAAGTGGGCACCGCTTCAAGAAACTCTCGCAGAGATACGAAGGAAACCAGAATCTTTCGTGATGTGGGCTAGGCTGGGGGCAAAGATGCTTCGAAAGCATTCACTTGGAAAGCAGCTGTTGAGCTCAAAATCTGAGCGACAGAGAGCCTAGGCGCGGAAGTAGTGTGGTGCTCCGGGCGGGAGTTTCTTGGCACTTTTGAGGTGCCATTTCGAACCCGCGATCAGTGACTGAGGGGAACGATTTCCCCGGCACCGAGCCACGAAAGGCCACTATGCTTTCGGTCCGGCTTCGTTTACCGGCTAACCGGGCTACACCACCGGAGCGCCGCAGCCAAGCAGGTACTCGTGTCTTTAAGTTCTTTCGCGTCAGTGGATTACTCGGAAGTCTCTGAATTCCCCTCTCCACTCCTCCCATTTGACATCAAAGTCTTGAACGTGAGCGCCTGGTGGGCCGCGTTGGCAGAAGGCAACCGCTTCCTCGACCTTTTCTCTTTCTCCTTCGAAGAGTGCTTCGACGCGCCCATCGGGTAAGTTCCGCACCCATCCCGCAAGGCCGAGGCGGTGAGCGAAGTTCGCGGTCTCGGCGCGAAAGAATACGCCCTGGACTCTACCGCCGACGTAAACATGTGCTCTTGCCTTCACAGTCCACCCGTCCATGCATGTCTAAATAATCGCAGCTTGAAATGTGGGTGGTAGAAGAAAAGTGTCCCGGTGAATTAAGAGGGTTTGCGAGCAGTAATCGTGGAGCTGAAACTTCCAGCCTTTCCTCCCTTGGCGGAGGAGACGAAGACCATGGCCGAGAATATCGGTTATGAGGTCGGAGGCACGCTCATCCAGAATAGGAAGAGCGTTCACCACTCATACACGATTGGTCCGGGGAGATTAAATGACCTAAAGCACCTCGTGGAAGATACCGACGCGGACACGGTCATTTTCGCTAACACACTGAAGAGCAGCCACGTCTTCAAGCTAACCCAATACCTTGGGGGAGAGGTGCGTGTGATAGATCGCAACCTACTCATTCTCGAAGTTTTCGACAAAAGAGCCTTCACCAATGAGGCCAAGTTACAGATTCGCCTAGCCAAGCTCAAATATACTCTATCCTGGGGCCGAGAGTTCATCAAACTTCGAGGAATCATGGGCGAGCAGCTTGGTTGGATGGGGCCGGGTGATTACCCATACCAAGAATACTATCGTGCTGCTAGGAATAGAATCAGTAGGATCGAGGATGAGCTTGATGATATCTACAAGAAGAAAATGCTGAAACGGGACCGGAGGCGGGAACTTGGGTTCCCAATTGTTGCGCTCGCCGGTTACACTCAAGCTGGCAAGACAAGTTTCTTCAACTTGGTAACTCACGAAGATAAGACCGTTGGCCTGGGGCCATTCACAACTCTCGGCACGTTTGCGCGCAGAGCCTATACCGACCCTAACCCTAACTCGCCAGAGTTCATTGTCATCGACTCAATTGGGTTCATAGAAGATATGCATCCAATAATCTTGAAGGCGTTTCATGCCACACTGGGGGAATTGGCGACCGCCGACCTAGTGTTATTGTTTGTCGACGCGAGCGACTCGGCATTCCCCTTGGAACGAAAAATCCGCTCATGCAGCCAAATCCTTCGTGAGATCGACATTACATCGCCGATAATAGTATGTGCGAATAAGGTGGACCTAATTTCTTCCGTTCAACTTGAAAAGTCTGTTTCGACGGTTCGGAAGTATTTCATCAACGAAGATATCGTTCCGGTTAGCATCAAGACTGGGCAGAACTTGGACAAGGTTCTAAACCTGGTTAAGTCGAAGCTGCAAGCTCAGAAGCTCACAATGAATCCAAGAAATCCTGAACCGCAGCATTGAACGAGCGATGCTTCTCAAGCATTACGCTATGTCCTGCGCCCGGTATTACGACAAGTTTTGATTTGCCTATTTTTTCATGAAGATACTGCGAATACTTGACCGGTGTCATGAGATCATCTGCTCCGACGGCGATTAGAGTTTTGCAAGCTATTTTATGCACGTCGTTCATTCGGTCGAAGTTGTCGCATGCGATGAAATCGCCGTAGGTGACCTCAGGTTTCATCTGTAGCAACTCTTTCGCGATCCTTTCCGCTATTACAGGGTCCGAGTTTGGAGATACGGACCATGAGCCGATTAGTTTGCTGGCCTCCTCGTAGTTCTCCTTGATTTTGGATAGAATGTTGGGATGAACTCTAAGGCGGGCGCCAGTTCCGACTAGAATTAGCCCTGCCAAGTCAGAGTTGCGGAGGGCCAGTGTGATTGCGATTGCCCCACCCATCGAATGCCCGACTAGAACCGGGTCCTTAACGGTCTTCTTTCCGATATACTCCTCAACCGAGGACGCATACTCCTCGATTGTGCTACATCCTGCGCCACTTGGGTGCCCAGGCAGTTCCACCGCCAGGGACCCTTTGAAATGCAGGAGCTGAAGACGCCAAACCATCGGGCTTGCGCCGGCACCGTGAATGAATAAGGGCGTCAATTCGACCCGCTCCGGTAAGCACAGTTGAGATTAGAAGCAATATAGAATAAGCGCAGATAATTCGAATACAAACCTGGGGCCATGGTCTTTGCGTACTCCATTTCTTCATTGGGCTCTCATTACCCTCGTGATCGTGGCCGCAGCTACTCCAGTCCCTGTCTTCGCCGCGAAGAAGATACTCATGCAGGCCACCCTCAACCCCACCCAGACCGACCAAGGTGTCACCGTAGCAATAACTGGCCGTGTATTCGACACCACGAACGTCTCAATCCCAAACGCCGTTGTTTCGATTCAGGTAAATAACCCGCAAGGAACGAGCGTGCACCTCGCCGTCGCCTATACCGACCCCAGCGGCTCCTTCCAAGATACGTTCCTCATCGCATCGAACTCACCAGGAGGCAATTACACCGCCTTCCTAGTCACGGACAAGCCCGGCTATGAGACGGCCCGTCTCACGTTACTGTTCGCCTACTCTTCGCCGGACTTCTCAATCCAAACCTCCACCTCATCATTATCACTCCGCCAGGGGGAAACGGGGACGGTTAGCGTGACTGTTCTCTCCCTCAGGGGCTTTCACGAGTCAGTGAACTTGACAGCGCTTGAGCTCCCGGCGGGTGTCACTCTTCAGTTCAACCCTGCCTCCATCGTGCCGGGTGGAACTGTTACTGTGAATGTAGCAGTATCTAGTTTCGCCCCGGTTGGTAACTATTCGATAACACTCCTCGGAGTTTCAGGTTCTGTAACTCACAGAGTTTCGTTACAAGTCGATGTAATCCCCGGGCCTGCCCAGGCCATCTATTTGTTTATGGCAGCCACAGTGGTTGTTCTCGTTGTTTTCTTCTTTCTACTAAGGTACCGTGGCAAGCATAAGCGCAAGGAAGCTGCTGTGGAAGAGCTGATCAAACAAGCATCGGCCGATAAGGGCTATGTCGCAACCGCACGGGCCATCGCACGCCTAGAAGAACTGCGGGCGTTGAACACAGTGGACGAGCCAACCTACCTTCGCCTGAGGAAGGAGTATGAAAAGCGGCTGGAGAAATCAAAATAACTTACATTTTCTTGAGGGTTTCAGCAATCTCGCTTACGGCTTTGGAGAAGGTGTGGTCGGGCTTCTCTATCGAGTAGATAATTTTCCCGCCGTACGCCATCAATTCGCACATGCAAGGTATCATCCCGACCAACGGAAGGCCCATATCTGATTCAATCTGCTTTCCGAACTTCTCCTTCCCGCCACCTGCAGCCATTTGTTCCACCGGAATCTTGTTCAAGATAATACCCGACTTTTTGCCAAGTGCTTGATAGACACCTTTCGAGAGTTCCTTCGTTCCCTCCAAGTCGAATTCGTCCGCCTTCATCACTAGGGAAACCAGGTCGACTCCGGCCAAGGCGTTTATGGATGAATATTGTGCGCCTGGGCTTGTGTCGAATATCAGGTAGTCGACCTTCTTCTGTTCGAGGATCTCTTTCTTGCCCGCAAGTGTTTTGGTTAGTGCTTTCACTTCCCATTTTCTATCCTTGCTCATTATGTCCGTCAAAGCTTCGAGCGATGGGTTAGCGTAACCCACCCAGAGTTTGCCTCGTAAGTTGAGCCGGTCCGACTCGTCAACAAGCGTGTCTACAATCCCGCACTTCTCCTCGAGATAGTCATTCAACCAGAACGCTGGCTTCGCCTTGAAGAGGACGTTCAGACTGGGCGCGCGAAAATCGTAATCGAGGAGGCAGACGTTGGCACCCTGCTTCGCGTATAAGGCGCCTAGATTAATTACGAGGGACGTTTTTCCGGTTCCGCCCTTGTATGAGTGAAATGCTAAACTCTTACCCATTCTTAACTCCCCTCAAGTCTCCACGTAGAAGTAGACATCTCTTCCTTTACGTTTCTTCTTGACTAGGCCCATGGAAACAAGCTGATTTAGATAATCACTTTCAACCGCCCGGACCCTACCTGTCTCCTTGGAAAGGTCTGTCGCTGTAGCCTCTCCAAGTGTCGCCAAGCCCAACGCAGACTTACGTAGGTGATCGGGGAGAGAGAGAAGAGTGGTCGCATCAAGTGGCATGTCCGCGGGGAGAGACATCGTGGGACGTGTAATATGCCCAGCGGAAGAGCGCTGAATTTCTATGAGTTTGTCAAGCTTCTTGGAAATGGCTTCCATGTTTCTATTCATCTTCCTCATCAAGTCAACTAGGGTAGAGTCAGCGCTCTTTGAGCTCACCGGAAACCAACATGACGACCTCCGTTGTTAGGCTATATGAAGTATGTGAGCGCTACACATAGACAGTAAACTGAAGTGTAGTTGTGTAGCACGAAAAAACACTTAAATATCGAACTGGCTCGTATGGCAGGTTCAAGGAGTCAAGATGTCTCTGCCAATTCGCACCAGAAGCTCGATTGCAATTTTGTTGTGCGCCATAGCCGCGTTCTCATTGGCACAAGCCAGCGGAATAAGCCCCGCCACCGTTTCAGCCGATAACACAATATCCACATGGCCGCTCCGGGCTCCCGCAAGTACTGAGCCGTCAGCCAATGGAACGGTGCAGCTTAACCACGATAATGGTCAGGTAACGGTTGAACTAAGTCAGGCTCTGCCTGGATCGAATTACACAGTCCTTTTCGTCTCCGCTTCTGCTTCTGCTTCTGCCAATGTCTCAATCGGAACAATCATGACCGACCAAGGAGGCAAAGGTAATGCTCAAGGAGTAATGAGGTCAGGCTCATATGTTGGCGTCTTCGAAGTATTGCGAATCGGTCTCGTGCAATTTACAACAGCAAATGTCTCGTTCACCATCGGGGCGACCGCGTCTGCGTCCGCGACTATTTCGACGTCTACAACCGAAATCGCGTCAACCGTAAGTCAGACGACCAAGTCTGAAAGCTCGGTATCAGTATCCAACTCCGAAAAATTCCTCTTCCAAGTAGAACCTGCATCAAGGTCGATCACTGCAGGCGGCTTTGCGAAATTCGACGTAAGGATCGCACAGGGCGCCACAGTTGAAGTTTCAGCGAACATCTTTCTAGTGGCCAGGGACGTGCCTCCTGGTAGCGTGGCAATCTTCACGCCTAACCTAGGCGTCGCCGACCCTGAATTTCACTCCACTTTGACCATTCTAACTTCTGCTAACACCCCTGCAGGCAATTACACGGTTACAGCCGTAGCTCTCGTCAATGGGCAAGAATTCACGAACCAGATTGCTCTAGAAGTATCCGCAACTACAAGCCAGAGACTGATTCCCCCTTCAGCACCCCCGAGCCTAGTCCTGACCGTCACCACAGACCAGTCTCAGTACCAGCCCAACGCAACCGTGACCATCCAAGGCCAAGTTACCGATTCCACCGGAAGCGCAATCGCGCAAGCCACCGTATCAATCCAAGTTGATTCACCAACCGGGGCAGAGGTATTCTTTGGGAACAGCGTCCAAACAGACGCAGCAGGAACATTCCACGCACAGCTCACCCTCCCGGCCACCGCCACGCTGGGAACATACACCGTCTTCGTAACTGCGGCCGAAACAGCTTATTCAAATGTAGCCGCGCGTACAACATTTGTCGTTGGCTCCTCAACAACTCCAAGCGTCAACATCAGTGCTCTCTACGCGGGCGACATAGCTGGTAACCCAATATCCACCTTCTCAGTCGGACAAACGGTAACGATCTGGGTCGTTATACAGAACGTCGGTACAACATTCCAAGGCCTCATTTGGGTCCAAGTTCGCGATCCGAACGGCGTGCCGGTTCAAATTGGAATTCACATTGCAAACCTCCATTCTGGCGAAACTATCAAGGACGGCATAGGTTTCACGCTCTCAAACAACGCAACCCCCGGCGTCTACCGAGTTGACGCTCTCGTTTCTGACAAACTAATCTCCCAGGGCGGCAGCTTCCTAGCAAACGCCCAAACCCAGTTTGCCTTGACGGGATGAGAATGATGTCGGATCCAAAACATTACGATTTAGAGGACATCATCTCAAACCTGAACATCATCCGTGAGGAACTGGCTGAAGGGATAACGGCGACTTCAAATGGGTTGGGCCCCGTCAAAGAACATCCGAATCGCGATGAAGATCCATCTTCACTTATCCTCGAAGAATACTTGGCCAGCAGGCTGCAGCAGATAGGTGAGGTTACCGCAGAGAGGAAAGAAATCAAGGGCTTGAAGACGGGGAATGGCTGGGATCCCAATCAAGTCATAGAACATGTCTTCAAGATTGACCCCGTATCAATTAAGCGAGCAGTGGAGATTGCAGTCTCATCGGACCGAAGGGTAAAGGAACGGCTTTCAAACTTCTTCAAGCGTTCCGATCAAGAGATGAGAATTGTTGGGACGCCGACAGTTGAGTACATCCCGATTTGGAAAGTAAAAGGCTTCCACGAATGCTACTACGTCAGAACGAATTCCTACCGCGTGAACGTCAAAGATGACGTGGTAGCCGTTGAAGTCGAAGGCCAAAGCAGAGATTTGATACTTGAACGGAAACACAGTCGACTAATCCCCACAGCCATCCTAGAACGCCTCCAGAAATTAGGCTCGTTCCTCACAAACGAGTCAAAATACTTCGTTGTAAGCGACGCCCTTGAACTGGCCACAAAGAGATCAGAGGGGGAACTGGTTGTAACCGGGACTGGGCGGCCGCTAACGCGAGACGAAGAAACCGAGTTAACAGCTTGGAGGACCAAACGCATCTTCGACATCGCAGACTTGAAAGTTCGAGACTTGAAGGTAACCGTTCGTGAATCCATCTCAAAAGAGGCGCTCCTGAACAAGTTCCGCGAAAGCGTAGTCCGCATGCCCGAACGCTTCAAGCAAATCCTCAGTAACAAGTTGCAAATAACAGAACTAAAGCGGATTTACGTACCCGTCATTAGGGTCCCAATGCAAAGGGGACTCGTCCCACGAGAAGTAATAGTGAACGGAACGAGGGGAGAAATCGCCGACCCGAAGCTGCTCGCCCTATTAGAGTAGATCTTAACGGGCCTTGGAAGACGGTAAGCTAAATTTGTAGTTGTCCATTTCAAAGACACGAAAGCACAGGTGTGTCCACTGGCATTCTCACTCAAACTGTTGCCGTTGCTTCTCGTTATCTCCGTTCTGTTGGTCGCCCCACTGGTGTTTTCACAAGGATCCCTATCGATTACGGTTTCCACGGATAAAGCGCAATACGTGCAAGGAGAAACAGTTGGGATTTCAGGGAAGGTTCTGGATTCCCAAAGCAACCCAGTCACGGGGGCAAGTGTTTCGGTACAGGTGGGTGAAGGCCCAATGCATTTCAATTTGGTCTACTCAGATAGTTCCGGATCTTACCTTGATTCGTTTATCCTGCCCATAAGTGCGGCACCGGGCCAATACAACGTCTATGCGTCTGCGAGCAAACCCGGTTACACACCTGTCCTACAACAAACGCAATTCACAGTCCTGCCCCAGAGTACTTCGACAACTTCGTCGGCATCTTCGTCTTCCTCTCAATCAAACGGCCCGCCGAGCAAATGCTTCATCGCGACTGCAACCTACGGTTCAGAAGTTGCGCCAGAAGTTGCTTTACTCCGTAACTTCAGAGACGCACAAGTACTCCGAACCTCTGCGGGCGCAAGCTTCATGCAAGCCTTCAACGCTTTCTACTACAGCTTCAGCCCCCAAGTTGCTTCCTTCATATCCTCCAATGGTGTGGTAAGGGCGGCCATGAAAGTCATTCTTTACCCGCTAATCGGGATTCTTTTTCTCTCAAGTAAAATCTTCCAAATTTCATCGGTTAACGGAGAACTCGCAATTACAATCTCCGGGATCTTTGCGGCTCTCGGAATTGGGGCTGTCTATTTTGGCCCCATAGCGATTCTTTCCAGTCGAGTTGTCAAGACCAGCGGGCGCTCACGATGGTCAACTGTGAAATGGTTGATCCTAGGGAGCTGTTTAGTCTCAACCCTCGCGATTATCTTGGGAGAGGAAAGCCACTCGTCGTTGCTTCTGACGTCAGCCACAGTCGCTACTGTGCTAAGTTTCCTTTTCCTTGGCGCTTTTTCGGTTCGATCTTTCGCTTCACTGTTAGGCAAGCAAGGAGTCAGAGCTACTTCGGACGCGTAGCCTGCCGAAGGAGAGTTTAGCGCCTAGGCTTCTCTTTCTTGCCCTTCATCAGGGCATCCAGAGAAACCGAGTTAATTGCATAAACCTTGTAGCGTATACCTGGAATGTCGCCCATCGCCTTACCTTCCGCGCCTCCAATCCCTTCGATCAACACTTCATCATGCTCGTCGATGAAGTTCAGAGCTCCGTCTCCTGGAACGAAGGCTGTGATGACCTTCCCGTTCTTGATCAATTGAACGCGAACCGCTTTGCGCACAGCGCTGTTAGGCTGGCGAGATTCCACACCCACTTTCTCGAGAACGATGCCGCGGCCCTGCGGTGCTCCTTGGAGGGGGTCGGCTTTGTAGTCTAGCCCCAGCATGCGCCGCTTGTAAGGCCTATAGTGCCACCTGAAACGAGCTCGGTCCCTGGTGGTTTTTCTTGCGGCGAACAGGCCGCTGGCTCCATTAGTCATAAGACGTCATTTCTCTTGCAGTCATATTAGGAGAAGTCAACCTTCGGGTTGTTCTATATGTGCTTATCGTCGCACAAGTATCTACTTCGGACGCGCAAGCCAGATCCCACACAAGACTAATCTTCAGAGAATTTGATTCCACAGTTCAGGTGAAGGCTTTGAGCGATGAGGTTGTTACTCCCATCTATCCGCCACCCAGGAAACGCAAGCACACGAAACGAGTTCGAGCGAGGAGTGGAAGGCGGGGGACTTCTTGAAGCTCACATTCTTGGGTTCCGGCGGTTCCTCAGTAAGTGCAAAACGTGCTTGCCCTTCGATCGTGGTGGACGAGAGAGTAGTTTTTGACCTAGGGCCCGGTTCGCTGAGAAATTTGAGAAGCTCTGGGCTTAATCCAGACAGCTTGTCGACCGTGTTCATCTCCCATTGTCACGCCGACCATATCTCAGACTTGATTCCATTTTTGTGGGCAATTCAGATAGATGGCCGCAAGAATCCCCTGCAGGTTTACGGTCCGCCGGGATTCAAGGGGATTTTTGAGAAACTGCTGGAATGTACCTGTACGCCTAAGGGGTTTTTCAAATTCCCCCTGACAGTATCCGAACTGGGCCTCGGACAAAGGGCGGAGACCGTGCAGACCTGTGGCACGGTTCATTCGATCCCTACCCTAGCTTTCAGAATCGAATCACAAGGAAAGGCCCTCTGTTACAGCGCCGACACAATCTACTGCTCATCGGTCATTGAGCTCGCCAGAAACGCAGACCTGTTGGTACACGAGGCAACCTTCCTCGAAGACCAGCTGAGCATTGCACAATTGACGAAGCATTCTACTGCTCGCATGGCAGGCCAGGTAGGGAGGGAAGCCCATGCCAAACGATTGGCCCTATTCCATATCCCCCCTCCAAACGAACATAGGGAAAGCGAATTCCACAACGAGGCCATGGGTGAGTATGGAAATGAAGTGCAAATCGGGACAGACCTAGCCACGATCGAATTCTAATTCGCATTTCAGAAACTAGAGCTTAAATTCTGAACGGTGCTATGTCCTTCAATCGCAGGTTCCTTTATTGAAAGCTGAGGAAGCGCTGAGGCAATCATTCCGAGAGAAATTCAAAGGAATACAGGTCGCCCTCACCTTCCGAGACGTGATGATTCTTCCAGGGCGCGCGGAAGTTGAACCGAGTGAAGTTGATGTACGGACGCACGTAACGAAAAATCATCGCTTGAATGTTCCTTTCGTTTCGTCGCCAATGGACACGGTGACTGAGAGTGATATGGCAATCGCTGTAGCGAGACAGGGTGGGTTGGGTGTCGTTCACCGGAACTGCGCGGTGGAGGAACAAGTTGAGATGATCAAGCGCGTTAAGAGAGCTGAAGCACTCATCATCCGAGATGTCATAACGGTGGCGCCGGAAGACACTGTTGGCCAAGCCTTAGCTTTAATGGAGAAACACAACATTTCAGGACTTCCGGTAGTTGATAGAACAAGACTTGTTGGCATTGTGACCGGTCGGGACGTAAGGTTCGCCCAACCGAGTCTCCTCGTCAAACAGGTGATGACGAAAAGTGTTGTGAAAGCTGAAGAAGGGATCAGTATCGACGAAGCTCAAAGGTTACTTCGGGATCACAAGATTGAGAAGCTCCCGATCGTGAACAAGGCCGGTGAACTATCAGGGCTCATAACATTCAAGGACATACTACTCAGGGGGAAATACCCAGACGCCGCTCGTGACGAGAACGGGCAGCTACTTTGCGCCGCCGCGGTATCGCCTTTCGACTTGGATAGAGCGAAGAAACTCGACGAATACGCGGACATCCTCGTTACCGACGTTTCACACTTTCACAACGCAAACGTCTTCACAGCCACTAAGAAACTCATGTCCGAGGTCTCCGCTGATGTAGTTGTGGGCAACATCGGAACCTATGAGGCTGCTGAAGATGCGATTACAGAATTGGAACAAGTCGGTGGTTTTAGGGTAGGAATTGGTTCGGGCTCGATTTGCACCACGATCGAGGTAACCAAGGCGGGGGCTCCCACTTTATTCGCGACCGCACAAGTGTCAGACGCAGTTACGAAATATGGTGCAAAGATACCCATAATCGCCGATGGTGGAATTCGAACACCGGGAGACGTTGCAATCGCGCTGATTGCAGGCGCCTCAGCGGTTATGGTTGGGAACCTCTTTGCGCGTTGCCAGGAATCTCCTGGGACATTAATCACGATTGGTGGGAGATACTACAAGCAGTACAGGGGGATGGGAAGCCCAACTGCCCGTGCGAAACGCTACTCACTCGACCGCTACAGTATGCCATCCAAGGGTGTTCCCGAAGGCGTTGAAGGTTGGGTTCCGTACAAAGGTGAAGTGAGCATAGTTCTAGATGAGCTCGTTTCAGGGTTGAAGGCGTCGATGGGATACGCTGGTGCGGCAAACATTCAGGAACTGTGGCGGAAAGGAAAACTTGCCGCGTTGAGTCCTTCAGGTGTTGAGGAAGCTCGGCCACACGACATACTGTTACCGAGCGAATCACAGGAACGAGTCTGATCCGGAAAACCGGCCATAGTACGTTTATATGACGTTCGTCATATTCGGAGTAGTGGAATTTCGCAATGCCCATGATACTCCCAGAGGAGTTAGCTTCAAAATCCGTCATCCCAGCGATAAGGGCGTTAATTGTCAAGAGACTGGTTGAAGATCACGGGATGACGCAGCAAGAAGCGGCGAAACTTCTGGGGGTGACGCAGCCCGCAGTAAGCAAATACCTTCATGAGAAACGCGGGGCCGCGATTAGGCTTGGTGGCATAAAGCAGATCGATCAAGCTACGAGCGAGATAGCAGAGATGGTTACTTCACACAAAACGGAGCCGATCGAAGTCATGAGCAGAATCGAGGCGGCGTGCGACTATGTTCGAAGAAACCGGTATATGTGTGATCTTCACAAAAAGTTGGAACCAGGCATGGATGTAGATTCCTGCCACGTCTGCGAACAGTAGCCTCAACAACAGAAGGGCAAGATTCAGGGTGTTTTGAATAATGGAAATCAAAGTCAAAGCAGGAGACCAAGCTCCCGACTTCGAAGGGCCAACATCGGATGGCAGCCGACTCGGGCTCAAGGATTTTGCTGGAAAAAAGAATGTCGTCCTCTACTTTTACCCCAAAGACGATACACCAGGTTGCACAAGGGAAGCGTGCAGCTTCAGAGACAACCTCCAGCCGATAAGGAACATGGGTGCAGAAATTGTAGGCGTCAGCCTTGACAGCATTCAATCTCACGACAGTTTCGCAAAGAAATACTCACTACCCTTCCCATTGATTAGCGATAAGGACAAGCGAGTTGCTACGGCCTACGGTGTCCTCAGAGATATTGGATTGTCCACAAACCGAGTAACCTTCATCATCGACAAGAAAGGGAAAGTGGCCAAGATTTTCCCTAAAGTTGACGTTTCAAAACACACCGAGGAAGTCGTGTCGGCCCTAAAGGAACTGGCCTGAGGATCAATTCGTGTCTGTCGTTGAAGCGACACGCCCAGCAATGACCTGACAAACTTTTTCAATGCTTAGAGGCTCCCGTCTGCATAATTATTATTCGATAGGGGCAGTGGGATAACAGGTGAGCCAAGAAACACTAATGGACTTCGCGGGGGTCTGGATTGGAAAAATGAGCGAAGTCGTGAAAACAATAATTGGTTCAAGCCCTATCAAGTACTTGATCAATTGGAGCCGAATGTATGCACTTTGGCCGGTGCACATTACCACTGCCTGTTGCAGTGCAGAGTTCGGGGCCATGATGGGCCCACGCCTCGACCCCGAAAGGTTTGGTTTACAGGCGGTTGCGGGCGGCCTCCGGCAATGCGACCTGATAATTGTGGAGGGCACAGTTACGAAGAAAATGGCCAAGCGCCTCAAGATTGTTTACGAGCAGATGGCCAAGCCGCGATACGTCATTGCAATGGGGGACTGCGCTTGTTCTGGGGGCCTCTTTCATGATTCATACAGCATCGTGAATGACGTGCACAAACTATTCCCAGTAGATGTGTACGTGCCCGGATGCCCACCTAGGCCCGAAGCACTCCTCAGCGCTATCGTGAAGCTCCGGGAGAAAATACGGAGAGAAGAGGTCTTCGCCTAGTGGCCCAAGTCGCGCTTTCCAGGGAAGAAACGACAATCAACCAGTTGAAAACCCGGTTCCCAGAAGCGATTAAGGAGGCCAAGGTGGACAGGGCGCGTAGGGTAACCGTTGAGTTCGACAGCGCCCACCTTATCGAGATTGCGAAGTTCATGCGTGACGAACTCGGTTTTGATCACGTGATAGGCATTGCCGGCGTGGATTACACGACGCACAAGAAGATCGAGCTTCTATATTTCACGGCGTCCTTTTCAAAACCTGACATTCAAGACCTTATCGTCATTCTCAAGACCGAACTTCCTCGTGACAACCCAGTGATCGCCTCCTCTGTATCCATTTGGGAAAGTGCCCATTTCCATGAGCGTGAAGCCTTCGAAATGTTCGGTGTGAAGTTTGAGGGACATCCCGACCTAAGGAAATTGCTCACCTTGGACAACTGGGATGGGCCACCCCCGATGCTAAAGGATATCAAGTTCCCCGAGATGGGCCAACGATGACAACGCCGGCTGAAACGAAGCCTCCCGCCCCGCCCATTACCGTTTCAAAAACTGCAGAACCGTCAACCCTCGACGTCTCAGTGGGACCACAGCATCCCGGTTCCGGACATTTGCGCTTGCTCATCAGAGTCGACGGTGACTACATTGTGAGCGTTGACCCCGATATTGGGTACGTGCACCGGGGCTGCGAGAAAATTGCTGAGTATAGGAATTATGTTAGTAATATCCCGCACCTTGAGAGGCCATGCATCATAGATGCTATTCACCTGAACTGGGGGTATGTTCTCCCAATCGAAGAACTCCAAGGCGTTGTAGTTCCACCTCGTGGCCAGTATATCTCAACCATAGCCGCAGAAATGAACCGAATAATGAGCCACCTGTATTGGCTAGCAATCAATGCAGGCGTCTTCTCTGGGCACACAACAATTTTCATGTGGGCATTCGGGGACCGAGACCTCTTCATCGAACTTGCCGAAATGCTGACGGGTGCACGTTTAACTTACTCTTTCCTTCCGCCCGGCGGGCCAAGACGCGACCTGCCCTCAGGTTTCGAGGATAAGCTCACCAAACTCCTTGACTACTTCGAGCGGAGGCTTGTCGAGTACGACCGCATTTTCTTCAGCAACCCGCTTGTCATAGCACGGGCGAAAGGAATCGGCGTCCTCAAACGGGAAGAGGCAATCAAGTTGGGTGTAGCAGGGCCGGTATTGCGGGGGTCCGGCGTGAAGTATGATGTTCGAAAAGCCGAACCATACGGCGCCTACGCGGATCTGGACTTTGAAGTTCCGGTTTACGAGGAAGGCGACTCGTACGCCCGGTTCCTGGTAAGATTTGACGAGATGAAGCAGAGCATCAAGATTCTGCGGCAGGCGCTTCAGAAGATCCCGAAAGGACCTATCGCACGTAAAGCTCCGCTGGTTGCCCCTGAAGGTGAAGCAACTGGCCGCGTCGAATCGTCGCGTGGAGAGTACGCGGCGATGGTTATCGGCGATAACAGTGACAAACCGTACCGAGTCAAAATAATGAATGCTTCATTTCGAAACTTGATCGCGTTGCCATACCTAATCCGAAATGTGCACGTGGCAGACATGCCCATCATCTATGGCAGCTTAGACTACTGGCCTGTCGAGGCAGACAGGTAAACGGAGGCCGGGTGAGAAGCATGGTATTTGCGGCCATGTATGAGGGGATCAAGCACATCTTCAAACGAACCTTCACAATGAAGTACCCTTACCAGAAAATGCTGCTTCCGAAAGGGTACAGGGGCCGACACCAACTCTACATGGAGAAGTGCACTGGCTGCGGAATTTGCGCATGGATTTGCCCAGAGAGGTGCATAAGCATGGTCCCAGTGACGGACCAAAAGGAATACCCGCAGAATCCGGAGAAAAGATTCCCACAATACTGGTACGCTCGTTGCTGTTTTTGTCACTTCTGCGTGACCCCGGACACACTGGTCACCACCAACCCATCTGTTAAGCCGATCAGTGAAATCCAGATAGGCGACCACGTCTTAACGCACACTGGCTTGCATCGTAAGGTGCGCCAAGTCTACAAACATGACTACTCGGGAAGACTATACACGATAAGGCCTTTGGGTGCTCCCTTCCCGCTCAAGGTAACAGAAGACCACCCACTTCTTGTTTCAACCAGAAACATCGTAAAGAAGGGACGACTAGAGAAACAAGTACGAGAACCTTCCTGGAAGACACCGAAGGAGTTGAAGGCTGGAGACTACCTGACTCTCCCGATTATGAAGGAGACTCGAGACATCGACTTCTTCGAACAGCGGGTGACAGTCGGACAACCGAGCACCGGCAAACGACAGCCTCGGCAACTAAAGCTTCCAGCAAGTCCTGAGCTATTCAGGTTAGTTGGCTACTATCTCGCTGAGGGCTATGTTGTAAGAAGAACCGTTGGCTTCTCCTTTGGAGAACATGAAACCGAATACATCAACGACACGATCCGGCTGCTCAAGAAGCTGTTCAACCGTGAGCCGAAGACGCAGACCATTCACCACTCAACACATGTTCTGCTGCACTCCGTTGTAGCCCTGCAGTTCTTCGAGACATTTGGGCGCAGCTCAGACGGAAAGAAAGTACCAGATTGGATGATGTTCGCGCCGGATGAGAAACAAAGAGAATTAGTCCTCGGCGCATGGCGCGGCGATGGATATTTCCATGAACCAACTAAGGGCAATAAAGCGACGTTCTTTGAATATGTCACCGTCTCTCGAACCCTAGCATTCCAGCTACAGCAACTGCTTCTGAGAATGAATCTAGTCGGGGAATTGGCAAGCACTCAACACAAGAACAGGAAGCGCTCCTATATCCTCACAGTTCGTGGCAAGTTCGTCCCGCGGATGGCAGAGCTCATGGGCATCAAGTTCAGAGATGTTCGCGAAAAGACATTTACTAGATTTGAACTAGATGACAACTACCTGTATGCACCAATCCTAAGAATCTCATCAACCGACGTTACGAACCAGCCTGTGGTCAACCTCTCGGTTGAAGGGAACGAATCTTACGTTGCAGGAAATGTCACAGCGCACAACTGCACCGATTACTGTCCGACTGGGGCGTTGGATTATACGCCTGATTATGAGTTGGCTGAGTATGATCGTGAGTTGTTGCTCTGGAGTCCGGAACGTCTCTCGAGGCCAGCGACCAACATTGGCGAATACCATTCGGTCTTCCACGGCAACAAAGGCAGCTTGGGCGTTACGTTTGAGCCCGTGAAGAAACAGAAATCAGGCTGAGCCTGTGCTAAAACTGAAATTCTAGTCCGCAGTTCTGTAGTGAGAGAACAATGTCAGATGTCACTGACGCTATCCAACGTCGGAGGGAAAAGAGAACTAAGGCACGCAAACGTACGCGCGGCCCTTACAGGAAATCGTCGCCACTTCCATTCTGATTTTTTATTACGTACGTCATACTTAATAGCGACAGCTAAGTTCTAGCCGAATTAAACAAACCACATGTGACGCATAATGCCAACTACGCTTGAAATCAAAGACCTACACGTAAGCATCGAGGGCAAACAGATTCTGAAAGGAGTCAACCTGAAAGTCACACAAGGTGAAATTCACGCGGTCATGGGCCCAAACGGGTCTGGTAAGAGCACACTGGCGAACACGCTAATGGGCCACCCCAAATACAAGGTGGAGAGCGGCGACATCCTCGTTAATGGAGAGAGCATCCTTGGCCTACCCCCCGACGCCCGAGCCAAGAGAGGACTCTTCTTGGCTTTCCAGTACCCCCTCGAAATCTCAGGCGTCCCGCTTGCACAATTCCTACGTTCCGCCTACAGAGCGGTGAGAGGTGAGACCCAGAAGAAGGCTGACGCGAAAGGTGTCGGCGGCGAGATGATCTCCGCCCTCGCCTTCAAGAAGAAGCTCGAGGAGAAGTTGAAGGAGGTTGACATGGACCCTGCCTTCGCGAAACGCTACTTGAACGAAGGATTCTCCGGCGGAGAGAAGAAACGTGCTGAAGTCCTGCAGATGGCAATCCTTCAACCGAAAATTGCGATTATGGATGAAACTGATTCCGGGTTGGATATTGACGCGATCAGGAAGGTGGCTGAGGTTGTTGCCCACATGGCTGGACCAGAGATGGGTGTGCTTCTGATAACGCATTACCAGCGGATTCTGGACTACATAAAACCCCAATTCGTCCATGTTATGGTGAACGGTCGCATATTCCGCTCGGGGGGACCAGAATTGGCCAAAATCCTGGAAGAAAGGGGCTATTCGTGGGTGGAACAAGAGGCTGCGGCTACTGCCTCTTGAAAGGAACCCTTATTACGTATGTCATGAAAGGAGCTGTTGATTCACCTTGGCGACCAAACAAACCCTAGACATCGACTATACCAAGTATAACTTCAAAGACTCCACCGAAGATTACGAGTACAAGTTTCCAAAGGGCCTCACACGAGAAGTTGTCGAGAAGATCTCTCAGATAAAGAAGGAACCTGACTGGATGCTCCAGTTCAGGCTACGGGCTTACGACCATTTCTTGAAGAGACCGTTACCGATGTGGGGTGGCGACCTGACCACTCTCAAGTTCGACGACATGTTGTATTACGCCAGCTCAACCGAAAAGAAAAGCCGCTCATGGGAAGACGTGCCTTCGTACATTAAGGATACATTCGATAAGCTCGGCATTCCTGAAGCTGAGCGAAAATTCCTCGGCGGCGTGGGCGCCCAGTACGAATCCGAAGTGGTGTACCACAGCCTTAGAGAAGACTTGAGCAAGAAGGGCATCATTTTCACAGACACCGACACCGCACTCCGAGAGTACCCGGAAATTTTCAAGAAATACTTCGGAACCGTAATCCCGCCGGAAGATAACAAGTTCGCGGCGTTGAATAGTGCGGTGTGGAGTGGTGGAAGTTTCATCTACGTGCCGCCGGGCGTTAACGTCGACGTACCGCTTCAGGCATACTTCAGAATTAACACGCAAAACATGGGACAGTTCGAGCGAACACTCATCATAGCTGATGAGAACAGCCGCTTGCACTACATAGAAGGCTGCACAGCACCAATCTACTCCACCGATTCACTGCACTCGGCGGTCGTCGAAATCATAGCCAGACCTGGTGCGTACGTGCGTTACACCACTATCCAGAATTGGTCTAATGACGTCTACAACCTAGTCACGAAGCGAGCTTACGCGTACGCTAATGCAACTGTTGAATGGGTTGACGGAAACCTCGGCAGCAAACTCACGATGAAATATCCCTCAATCTACCTGCTCGGCCCGGGAGCGAAAGGCGAAATTCTCTCAGTAGCCTTCGCCGGCAAAGGTCAGCATCAAGACTCCGGCGGCAAAGTTGTACACCTCGCCCCACACACGACCTCACGAATCACTTCAAAATCAGTCTCAAAGGATGGAGGTAGGACAACATACCGAGGCCTGCTCCACGTTGCTAAGGGAGCTAAGGCGGTTAGGTCAACTGTCAGATGCGACGCCTTACTGCTCGACGAATATTCAAGGACCGACACGTACCCATACAATGAGATCAACGAAGATGACGCAACCACAACCCACGAGGCATCGGTAGGCAAGATTGGCGAAGACCAAATGTTCTACTTAATGTCCCGCGGACTTTCGGAGCAAGAGGCACTCAGTATGATCGTCATGGGATTCATGGAACCATTCACAAAGGAACTACCCATGGAATACGCCATCGAACTGAACAGGCTCATCCAAATGGAAATGGCTGGCTCCGTCGGCTAGACACCTCTTTTTTACTCACGTAACCCGTCCCGATACTCGTACCTGAGAACGTGGTCCAAACATGTCAGAGTTGACATTAACACAAGCAACCGACCAGTACATCCGCACACTGGCGGAATCGAGGCAGGAACCTGAATGGTTGCAGGAGTTTCGCATCAAGTCACTCAGCCTCTTCCGAAAACTACCGGCAGAAATCTCCAACCTATACACCAAGTACGTGGATTTCGCCGGAGTCAACTTTGAATCTATGAGCCTGGCTCCTACAGAGCCTTCGAAGCCACAAGTTGAAGCAGTTCTGGGCAAGCTGAAATCGGACAGGGCCATTACAATATTCCAAATTGAATCAAAAACGTTTCCAGCAGACATACCTGAAGCCCTCCGAAAGGAAGGCGTCACCTTCACAGACATCGGAACTGCGATTCGCAACGAACCGGAACTCTTCAGCCGCTATTTCTTAGAAAAGGCAATACTGCCAGAGGAAGACAAGTTCGCGGCGTTGAATAATGCGCTCTTCACTTCAGGATTCTACCTGCACGTCCCGAAAGGCATCGAAATAACCGTTCCATTCAGATTCGTAACCATACTCGACTCGGAAGGACGAGGGGTTTTCGCACAGAACCTCGTTATGGCTGATAATCGCAGCAAGTTCACGATTCTCGAAGAACTGTATTCGACCCGGCTGACTGCCGAGTCGAAAAAATCAACTTACAGTGGCCTTTCAGAGGTATACTTGCATGAAGGCGCAGAGGTTACGTACGGCACTATCAATGACCTGGCCCAAAGCGTTAATGTGTTCTCGAATAGGAAATCGATGGGGAGTCGGGATAGTAAGATCGTTTGGTCCTCAGGATTGCTCGGCGGCGCTTATACACGGTCCCGACTTGAAAGCGTCATGAAGGAATCAGGCGCATCCTCCGAGAACGTGGAGGTTGTCTTCGGGGCTGGCACGCAGCGATTTGATACGGCCTCGAACATAACCCATAGCGGACCAAATACTACCGGCCACGCCATCTCAAAAGGAGTAGTGAAGGACAAGGCAAAGGCCATCTTCAAAGGCATGATAAGAATCGACAAGAACGCCAAGAACTCAAGGGCTTACCTCGCAGAACATGCCATGATACTCAGCAAGGACGCCCTCGCCGACGCCATACCAGGCCTCGAGATTGAGACCAACGAAGTGAAAGCCACACATTCAGCGTCGGTCGCGCAAATCAACGAAGAAGAAATCTTCTACCTCACGTCCCGAGGCCTATCAGAAGACGAAGCAAAGAAGCTAATCATAGTTGGATTCTTCGAACCAATCGTGGAACGAATCCCTGTACCCGAAATCGCAAAACGGATTCGACGGATCGTGGACTTGAAATGGTCGGGAATCTACGACTTCAACTCTAGCCTAACGACCCCAGCCCTCGACGACGAATATTATGAAGAGGGACAGAAGACCCACGACATATTCGAAGGCCACTACAAGTACCGTTAGTGCTATTATAATTCGGCCGGATATTTGTAATTATTCTTCTATTGTGACCTCGTAGAGAACATCTTTCGCGTTTATCTTCTCCCAAGGCCGCTTGTAGAGCATTCGAATCAGTGTTATTCCTTTCTCGCAGGGTTTGAAGGTAAAGGACTCTATTCCACTGCCTCCCGTTTTTTCTGAGAGGGGTTTGTATTTTGTGGTTGAAAGTTGCAGGAGTAACTTGTCGTAGTTGGCCTCCCACCTATGCCCCGTGGTTCTATTGGATGGTAATTCGATCAAGAATTCGTTTCCAAGCTTTACGTTCAGTTTCTGTGTTGGCACTGTCATTCTGGTTACGAGAGGTATGATGCTTCGATCTCGAACCTAAGCGTTTTGTAATCCTTCAAACGACGTGATTTCAGGACACGACACGAATTGTCCAGAAGTCGCTGGCGAGATTCGTATCGAGCAGGTATGCGTAGGGTAGTGTGAAGTATCCTTTCATGCCCCAGGTATTTCCCCAAGAGTTTCTTACTATGAACCAGTTTTGTGAGTCATCGTAGCCGACAGCCATTACAGCATGTCCCCCGATTGACGCCTCCTTGGGTGCTGGCATTGGAGCATGGCCGGTTTGGGCTACTTGTTGGCTTTCGAAGCTTTCATACACAGTAAAGCCGAAGACAAATGGATAGCCGGAAGCTAAGCATCCTTTGAGTTGATTAGACATCTGCGCAAGTCTCTGATATTGTACTGCCTTGAACTTCAATGCTTGCTGGTAGCATTGCTGGGTAGGTTTCAGGGCGAACTTCGTGATATCGTATGGCCATAAGTCCTCGGGGCAATCTCCTTGCTTCGCAACACTCTTGATTCCGTCTCGGATTTGGGCGCCTGAATCCTCATTTACCGTTCCCTCCATCGCACGCTCGTCATAGTAGATGAAGAGTCGTGATGGCATGAAGACCTTTGCTTGTTTCTCTTTCATTTGATCGAATTCCAACGCAGCCGCAATAGCATTGGCGGTGCAACTTCCAAGTTGTTGTTGGTCGTATACGTCAGGGCACTGGGTACGTAGGTCAGCGCTCGTTGGAAGTTTGAGTAGAAATTCTGGGGGTGCAGCATAGAGATGGTCTCTTTGGTCCGGAAGATCTCGAATCCACCCGTATCGCGCTATTTTACGTGGCATCTTTCCACCATCAACAATCGCGAAGTTGCGAAGAGCGGCTAGGTTCTGTGCCCGACATCACAACATGGCTCTAGAGGTAATAAAGGAGCGTTGACGTCATGATATTTGGACGAGTTGAAGAGGCTGCATCTTACTCCTTACACTAATCGCGTATTAGATACAACGAAGGAATGGTTGGCATTCAGCGTGTGCTTCCTAGCAATTACGCTGGTCTTGCACGCTCTTGCTAATGGTTGGATTGGGCCCTGGCTCGGACATAACTGGTATAACGACCCGAGAACCAGCTGGATCGGAACCTATCCGATCGATATAATGCATTTCCTCGCGGGCTTCTCGATTGGAGCTGTTATCTTCAATTTCAACCTGGGCGGGCTGAAACGCTCGTACATGCTTGTTCCCGTTCTCGCAACTGTAGTGCTAGTTCAAGTCATCGGGCTTGCATGGGAGTGGCTAGAGTTGATCTACTTCGGCGCCAACCCGGGAGGCTTTATTCAAGTCAGCCTCCTCGATATGCACAACTCAAAACACTGAAGCGTATCGCCAAACAAGATACCAAGTGCATGCCTCTAACAGTCAATCTTCAAGCTGTGCCCGCAGCAATGATCGCAGTTCGATAGCCCTCGCATTTGGGTTTAGTGTTCGATCCAACACTATTATGCGGTTCCGGTCGTAGCGACCATTCGCGAGTCTCCTAAAAATAATTGACTCAGCCTTGCCACGACCAATGTAGGTCCCGGCAGAGTAATGCAGACTAAACCCGATAAGGACTAAGAGAGCATAATGGTAAGAACTAGGTGCCCCTGCCCAGAGAAAGTTGTAGAAAATTCCTAGCAGACTGACCAGTATGTTGACACCGATAATCGATCCCAATACAGCGGTTAGAAGAGTTGAGTGAAACGGTCCTGAATTGATGCCGATAATCTTGAATCGCCTGAAATATGGAAGGGCGATGGAAGGGACCAGGCCCGAGATCATGGTGATCACGATCAACCCCGGTGTCAGCCGGAGCGAAAATAGAACACCGGTCGCACGCTGAGGAGTAGCCAAGAAGTTCAATGAATGCAGTACCAACCGTAGCATACCGGGCCTTGTACTTGCGGTGCTTGACGGGTCAGCACTGTAGATGTCCCATCCTATGGCAATCGACGTGAAGAACAATACCAATGGCAGGTAGACTAAGTGAGATTTCGCGATGAGGGCCTTTCCGAGGTGCAAGAGTTTTTCATCCTTAGGTCTGATCACCTGCTTCGTCTTAGTGAGCCTCGCAATCAATCCAGCTATGCTTAACGAGCGCATGCCTCCGAGGAGTACGATTGATCCATAACCCAGGCCTATGACCAGAAAACCTACTATTGACGTAAAGACTGCGACTGCAAATGGATCAAGACGAACAAGTGTGAGTTGAGGAATTGAGAACGTTGAAACCGCAGCGACAGAATACGCAACGAATCCTAGGATCAGCGGTGCGGCCGCATCGATGACCGGCCCAGGTTCGGTGAGTTTCCTCTTTCCACGAAGATCTCTGACCATCCTTAACCCCATACTCTTGCTGAGAAACTGAAGGTGAACTAGAAGCAGGACTATTTACGTACATACTCTGGCTTGCTATCAATTCAATCAGTTGGCAGAGATTCTATAATGAGGTGAACAACTGCTAATATTTGTTACTGGAGAAAACCCATTCGACGGTTTCTTACAGCCCTACCCGTCCGACACCAACTTTACACGGCCTCACAAGGTCAGAACGCTCGGGTAATCGGCTTGAATCTATGAGGGTCTTGGAGTATCTCCTCTATCTTCTTGGCTATGACCTCCACTTGATTACGATTCCTTTTGGCGAGCTTCTTGAAAATTCTGTCGACGTGCTCTCTTGCCTAAGGCGTACATTCATTTCAAGCCGTATTTTCTCTTGAAGTCGCGGGCGTTGCCGATCCTGATAATTGGTTCTTTGTGTATCTTGTCGAGTTTCTTCAGATACTCGTGCCTTACCTCAGACTCTAGGACGAGCACCTTGTACTGCTTAGCCATTTCGTTTATCGCCTGCTCTACTCGAATATTCTCTTAATCCCCTTGACCCTGTCGAAGCCTCTGTCATTAGAATAGAGTTCGTTCAATTTCAGACGTTCCATCTGGGCGAGGTAGACTCTATCAAAGAATTCCAAGCGCGGGTGAGAGCGCTGAAATTCTTTAGCCCTTAACTCGTCGGCGTATGTTGTCTCAGACTTGTGTAGAGTTGGGTAAGAGTCAATCGCGTCTAGGAATGTGTCAATTTCGGATTTCTTCTTGTGATACTCCAGCCAAGCGGAAACCTCGGCTATGACCAAGCTCGATGTTACCGCCTCTTCTCCTGAATCTATCCTGTCAAGAATTCTCCTAGCGACAGGTCCGAAACTCAAATGGGCCGTTATGACATAAAGAAATATGTTGGTCTCAACGAACCGCAAGCGACTATTTACCCAGCCTCTTCCTATTGGCCATAGCCTCGCGCGCTTCTTTCTTCGGACTCCACTGTCCTCGACCCCGCGCGAGCCCCCAGAGCGCCTCAGTAGGGTTCTTAATGGGAACTAGCGGCTTCAGAACTATCTCGCCCCCTCTCTGCTCGACCTCGAGCCTTGATCCTGATGTTATTCCCAGACGCCCCCCCAGCTCCTTGGGAAGAGTAATTCTGCGTTTCTCGTCCACGATCAGCTCGGCCATGTTCCCACCTTTACCGTCCCACCCGACATGTGGGACCAGGGATTAAAGCTTTCGTGACGAAAAGCGGCAACCGGGTAACATGATATCGACATCGTTTCAGTGTGTGTGCGCATCATTAGACAAATGCGCTGACTATCTGATTGTTCCCAAGTCAATATATGCGGCTGAGGCCTGTCCTTTCTTGCTTGACGACGGAGGTCTGACTATTGTTCTCGGAGAAAGAGAAGATTTTTCTAAAATCGCAACGCCTAGCACGAATCGCAACGGTCTCCAAGGACCTTCAACCTCACGTGGAGCCAGTGGGTTTCGATTTTGACGGCGAGAACTTCTTTGTTGGCGGTTACAGATTGAAGAAGACCAGAAGATATAGAAACGTTCAGGGAAACCCTAAGGTCGCGCTAACAATTGACGACCTAGTCTCTGTTGAACCTTGGGTTGTTCGCGGCGTGATAATACACGGTCGCGCTGATTTAGTTGCCCACGAAGGATATGCCGGTCCAGGAACTTATGTGCGAATCAAACCAGAGACAAAGTGGAGCTGGGGGATCGACGAGTAAGACCTACACTTTCTACGCTTCATACAATAGAAGAAGACCCGTGACATATTCAAAGGACACTACAAATACCGTTAATGACATTACGGAACTGGCCGTGGGAGAATGAATAGAAGAGTCGTTGTTGGAGTTGTACTGCTGGTCGTAGCTGTAGCATATTTCGTTTTTGCGCCAGCTCTTATGATTTCGGATGGGACGGAAGTAGTTCTTTGGGCTAACATCTTGCCCGGAATCGTTCTCGCGGTATTGGGAATTGCTTTGCTTGCAACGGGATTGAGAAGTACGAAAGAAACCGCTTGAGTTTGTTCGACGGTGGCACGTTACCCCTGATTGGAGTGGCGGCGAGTTTGGTTTCGTAAGTGAAGGAACGATGAGGTACATCGTGGATGCGCTTGAGCATATGAAAGGCGATGCTTTTGCAAAGGCCGCGTTCGCCATCCGCGAAATTGCGACAAAACACCCGCTTGCGAACGGAAACAAGCGTCTCGCACTCGCCTTGGGTGACGTGTTACTCAGAAGTGAAGGTTACAAAGTGGGTTGGCAGCTCGACGAAACGGTAAAGTTTATGCTACGCGTTGCTCGCGGAGGGGTATCCCAGAAGGAAATTGAAGGTTGGCTTCGGACCAGGCCCAGGAAGACGTTGTAGAGGAAACAGTGCGTGAGCTGACGGAGATCCTAAAGGCGCTGGCTAAGTACTGACGTTACACTCAATCCGAGTTTCGTCTTGGCGTTCCATAACTGTGACTTGGAGTTTGCATCACGTTGAGGGCGAGTGAGAGAGATGAATACTTCGACTCAGGACCCTTCGTTACTGTGATGGGTAAGAGGATCCCGATGGCCCGGATCTTGGACCAAAGTCTACTCCTAGGCAGCGCAGAGTTCACGACCTCCATTATGGCGGAAGGCACTGGGCTAACATTCAAAACCGCCAAGGACTGCCTCGGACACCTGCAAGAGCTCGGATGGGTGTCGGCAACAAGAAAACTGGGCAACGCCCAAGCCTACAAATTCGACGCAGAAGACCACATGAGCAGACTCATCAAATGGGCAACAGACTTCCAGCTCGCTGTAAACGCAACTCACAAGAAATAGTCTCTCCCGTTAGAATACCAAGAACGGTAGCGGCAGGACACTACAAATACCGTTGAGTGCCCGCGCGGTTAGAAGAATCGGGTAATCGGCTTGAATTGGGGGACCGGCCGCGTCCTCGTCGCGAACATGGCTAATGCGACGCTCCAGACGCGGTCGTCATGCGTCCCGTCTGGGTGGCTGAATTGAATTTGGCCGGCCTTGGTGAGTTGGAATCGTTCGATGTTCAACTCGTTGGCTAATTCTAATTGGTAGGGGATGAGGAATCGTTTCTGCTACATCATCATCTTGAGGCGGTCGTAGCCCTGCAGAAGCGCCATGTCGGTTCGGATGGCGGGGGGTGTCTCCTGTTTAGGAGCAAACTATGTTACCTCTGGTTCCGTTAAGATAAGGGGCAGCGGCGCTAGGGGCTGGGAGCTGTTAACTCAACTCACGCCCTATGTGGCAGAGAAACGTAGTTTCATTGGCGGTGAAAGCCTTGAGTTGTGAATTGTTTGATTATTCGTTCAGTACGGGTTTTGGGCGCTGGTTTAGGGTAGACCAAGGGCTGTCAGCTATGAGTCGCAGCTTTGTCGCGGAGACAGGCTGTTTTCGTGGTGACCCGAATGAGCGGTGACGAGCGAATTAATAGGGATGCGTCAGGGTCTCAACGGTGTCACCGAAACGTCATGGTTTCGGCCGATATGAACCAAACATGGGAAAAACAAATAGGAAAAGTGATCCGAGCAAGCCCACACGCCGCGTCAGAATCTTCCCTTATCTAACGGACTCGGAGGCAGACGAGCTAGAGCGAGCCGCGCGAGAGAGTGGAGCATGCTCAAGAGGCTTAGTGATCACCGAAGCCGTCAAAATCGGCCTCCTAGCCCCTAGACTCAAACTTAGCCAGGAAAGAAGACATAGAAAAATCAGCGTCTGGATCCCACGCCGGACCGCCGTCGAACTCAAGCAACTCGCCCACGAACACAACCTAACACTCACACGCCTCCTGAGACACTACCTACTCCAATACTTAGCAGAGGCCCCATGGAGAAACAACCACGACTCGAAGACACGGGAGGCCGCGGCCCCGTGAAAATAAAACATGTTGGAGGCCCACCCGGGAGAGTAGAGAAGCAAGAGCTACTCACAAAGAAAGACGTCCCCGAGTACGAACGAACTAGGAACACGTTAGTGAAAGTGCTGGAGAAGGAGGGAGGATACGAACCAGCCATAGACGACATACTCATCGACCAGATCGCCCGAACCGCAATACAAGCAAAAAACGTGGAAGTATTCCTTGACTCGAAGCAGTCAACGGTTGACACGTACTCGGTCGTGGCCGACAGCAAATTGAAACTGGTGAAAATCATCGAGAACCTAACCCGAGAACTCGCGCTCAGCCGCCGCGACAGATTAGGCAAGCAAACCCAATCCGACATCATCACGCAAATCAGGCAAGCCATAGGGGAGGAGGCACAGAAACATGGAGAACAGTGAACGCCTCAAACGATACGCGCAACTCTACCACAAAGCCCTGGATGATCCCGTTGAGTTCGCGAGAACATTCCTACACTTCCAACCCTACCCATACCAGGAGAAATTCCTACGTGACAATTCCACGCTTATTGCCGCCTGCTGCGGCCGACAGGTTGGAAAAACAACCCTAGCCGCGATCGTAGCCCTACACTTCGCCCTCGCAAGGAACCATGTGCGAATTCTAATCGTCAGCGCCGGCTTACGGCAGAGCATAATACTCTTCGACAAAATCCTCGACGACACGGAAACAGCTATCCCCGCGAAAGCCCTTTTGACTTACAGGACAAGGACGAAAGTTCGGTTCACTAACGGGTCGGAGATCGTGGCCTTACCCTGCGGACGGGACGGGTCGACCCTACGGGGCTTCACCGCGGACATGGTCATTCTGGACGAAGCGAATTTCATACCGAGCACTGTTATTCAATCGGTGGTCAGACCGACGATGATCACGCGGCCAGGGGCCAGGCTGATTATGATCTCTACCCCGTGGATGAGGGACCACCCATTCTACGAGGCGTTGAGCAAGCCTGAGCTGCGATTCAAAACCTACAACTGGCCGAGCGCCATGAACCCTACGGTTACCAGCGAACAGTTGGAACTGGAGAGGAGAACCATCGGTGACTTTGCCTTCAACCGTGAATACAACGCCGTATTCATGGACGACCAATTCAGCTTCCTGCCCAGCGAGTTGGTGTTAGGCTGCACGGACGACGAATATGCGCTGAACAGGGATCCACTCCAAGCCGAAAAGTACCGGGGGCAATTCCTGATTGGCATAGATTTCGGGAAGCACGCCGACCATTCAGCAATCGCCATCCTAGAGAAGGTTGACGACAACCTTCGCCTCGTCTACCTCAAGGAGCTGCCGCTGGAGACCTCCTACACCTCGGTAATAGGCACCGTGAGAAGGTTGAACGAGGCGTACGACTTTGCGGCGGGCTGCCTCGACAAGACGGGAGTGGGTGAAGGACCCTACGAAGAGATCAAACAATTCATGCGAGGAATGCAAGGCGTCACCCTAACCGCGCAAATAAAGGAAGACATCATGGGCAAACTGAAACTCGTCCTGGAGCAAGGCAAACTCACCCTCCCAAGAGACAAACCACAACTCCTAGTCCAGATGACCGCGCAACAGTGCGAAACCACAAAGTCCGGGACCCTGAAATTCAGCCATCCAACCGGCACGCATGACGATCAATTGTGGAGCCTCGCACTGGCCATCTACGCATCAACACAACAACAAACTCGACCGAACTTTAGGCCAATCACTCGATACTTCTGACATCAACCGAGAACCCCAATGTATCATTCACCCCTCAGATCTGAAATAACCGAAATCTAACTCTTCTACTCATGAACTTGGATTACGTCGCGGGATTCTTCGATGGTGATGGTTTTGCAACCTTACGGGTGGTCCTCCACAACGGTGCGCACGGACACCGGGTTTACGTGACGCCACGAATTGGGTTCTCACAATCAAGAGAGCGATTGGACGTTCTGCGCCAAATCCAAAGTCTCTTGGCGGCAGGACATATCCGGTCATCCGGTGCGATAGCTCATTTGACGATTGACCGCCGGGCGGATGTGAAGCGTTTTGTCAAGTTGATGCAGGGGCGAACCGTCGTCAAAAAAGTGCCATTGGGAATTGTCAAGGAAGCCGTTGGTATTTTGGAGCTGGCGAACGGACGAATTGGTGGTGCACAACTGAACCGGTTATTGTCACTTCGAACTGAACTGTTGAATCACATGCCTAGGCGTGCGAGGAAAAGAGCGGCGAAAGGACACCAGAAGACATTGGGCCGATATATCTCAAGTGGATTGGCCAGATACTATTCGGAACGAAAAACAATCCCTGCGATGATCAGACAGTATCGACGTGAGAGGGGTATAAGCCAACATGCGCTCAGCAAACTTCTCAGGATACCGCGAGGAACGCTCCAACATTACGAGCTGTCTCATCGTGTACCAAGATTCGCTCATGCGATGAAGATCATGAACTTCATGGCCCAATACCAGCGGCCTCCTCATTCTCGCAGAGCTTGACGACCGTCTTCAGAATGGCGTCCACAGTGTCGTGAAGATCCAGCCGACCTTGCTGTGTATCTTTGCTGGCCTTCATCGGTTGTTTCGTTGGACCGGGCGCTTCGACCGCTGGTAGTGTTAGGGCGGTGGCTTGGAGTTGTAACGTGCGGACGAGGGTGTCTAAGTGGCGGAGGAGGGCTGGGGTGCCTTCCTTTGTTTCAGCGGACTGCTTCACGTACTCGACTAGCACGAACTTTGCCAACTCGTTGAGGGAAACCCCCTTCGACATGGCCCGGGCTTGACCGCTTCGTATGAGGGGATCGAGGCGTAAAATGAGCCGAGGGTTACCTTCGCTTGGCACCGTTTGGCACCACCCTTCGATGGGTGGAGCCACCCTCTTAATTGCGAACGGTAGTTGTAATGCTACAGGTTAGAGCATCTAATGGGAGCTAACCCCCCAGCTTCTTCTCGACGACGGATCCATTTTGTTTTGCATCCGGCCTGGAACGCCGTTGCGCTGATAGCTCCTCGAACACTGAGATGAAGTCCTGAACGACTTGTCTTGTCGTTTCGCTAGTTGGCATGGCGAAGAACTAAGACGGGTTGGCCGCCTTTAGAAACGGCACTTAATGACAAGACATATAGGCACATTATCATGCTCGATAATGGTCGAAGAAGTCCTTGGGGAATCCCGTTAGTTATCGTGTTTCGCATGGGAGAGTGAGGGAGACGACACAAGGCACGAGAATCTCCAGTTTCACACCCGAACAACTACTTGGGCCGTTGAATGATGTTGAACAAAAGTTTGCCCCGCAGAGACTCTATGTTGCGGGCGTTATGGAAATTCCGCTGCCCACTCCCCGAGCAGCGATCGTGGGCTCACGGAAACCGTCTTCAAACGGACTCAAAGCTGCCAGAGAAATCGCAAGTAAATTCGTAAGAAATCGTGTTATCGTCGTTAGCGGGCTTGCCGAAGGGATTGATACGGCTGCGCATGCTGCTGCTATTGAGGAAGGGGGACGTACCATTGCAGTTCTCGGAACTCCACTAGACCGTGTCTATCCACGGAGTAACTTCGAACTTCAGGAGACCATCAAACGTCACCACTTGGCCATTTCGCAGTTTCCGATTGAGCAGCGAACTGCGCCGGAGCATTTCATTTTTCGAAATCGGACCATGGCACTGATCTCCAACGCCACAATCATCGTCGAGGCGAAAGATGATAGCGGGTCGTTGCACCAAGGATGGGAGGCTCTCAGACTCGGGCGACCACTTTTCATTTGGAAATCTGTTCTAGATGACCAATCATTGAAAGTGCCAAAGAAGATGCTTGAGTACGGTGCCATGAAACTAAGCGAACCTGAGCAGGTGCTTCAGTTCCTGCCATCGCTGGGCCGAGTTCTTGAGATTACCCAATGAGTCAGAACAATGTTATTGCGTGAACTTCCGTATGGTGCACTCCTGTCCTACGCTTCTCATGGTGATTCTGCTGAGATACAACATTCCAAGGACATTATGCTTAGACTCAAGTATGATGGTTTTGTCCAATCCCTACCATCTGCACCAATCCTAATGTCACAGTGGGTCGCACAAACAATTCAACGAAATAGAAGCACGCTAGCGTTTGCTTCGTTTTTTCAACCTAATACACTTCTTGTTCCCACCCCTAAGAGTTCGTTGATGAGACAAGGAACTCTTTGGGTTCCTCACAGGCTAGCGACTGCCCTGGTGGATTGCGGCCTCGGGAAGAAAGTTGCTCAATTTCTGAAACGAGTTAGGCCTGTTCGTAAGGCGGCTTGGAGCACCCCAGAAAAGAGGCCACTACCTCAAGAACACTATGAGTCGATGGAAGTTCAAAAACCCCTCTCAGAACCAAGCAACATCCTCCTAATTGATGATATAATCACCCGAGGTGCAACTCTTCTTGGTGCAGCAAGTCGATTGGCAGAGGTTTTCCCTAGCGCTCACATTTGTGGCTTCGCAGTGATGCGAGCTATTACAAGCGGAGGTGATTTTGAGAAAGAATATTGTCCAATCCTCGGAAAAATCTTTCTTCGACAAGAAGGGGATACTTTGCGAAGGCCGTAGATAAGACATGTTGGCATCTCGAAGAAGATAGATTCACTCAAAAGGTGGCTTTAAGCAATCGCAGAATTCTGAACAACTGAAAAACAGTTGAGGCATGGATTCATCAGCTCCCGGTAAGTAATCCACTAGACGTGGCGATTAGGTGTAGGTTAAACTCAGCTAATCTACGCCTTTTTCTAACTTCTAACGCTTCACGGGTGGATCCACCCTTCTTAATTGCGAACAGTAGTGGCAACGCTACAGGTTAGAGCATGTAATAGGAAAACCAACCCCGTGAGGGCGGCAGAAACAAGCACTCAACAAGGCTACGGGTATTTAATTGGCTGTGCAAGCACCTTCTCAAATTGTTGCAGGAAACACCTTCGATGTCACGGTGCTAGCTACGTTCACAGGGGCAAATGGTGTAGTTTCAGGTAACGGAATGGAAGGGATATTCATCGATCAGCTCCAACTTCATATGGACTTACAACGGTAATGAGTCTGATTCCAATCTCGGTTCCCCTGAAGTTGGCCAAGCTTGTATATGTTGACCCTGAATCAACTCTGCTGATTTGCGCAGCCCACATTGAAGCGATACGTGCTGTGCTATTCGGGTGGGACCACGCTGAAGGCCAAGCCGATGTCTAGCCCACGTCGTTTATGGTAGCCTTTTGATGCGAAGTAGATGACGATCCCCACAACGTACATGACAGCTATGAGCCCGACTGACATCCCGTTTATTGGCCCACTTAGGGCTGGGCTTGTTGCTGCGAGATACGTTATGTAAGCAAAGATTGCGGCTTCAATGACTCCAAGTATCGTTATTATTGGCACTCCCGCGATTCTCTTCTTGACGATGGGCGGGGATTGGTCGAATATTGCGCGCGCTTTCTTGCTGTACGGGAAGACGGCTGCGGCGACTCCTACAAATATGAACGAGGAGACTGCGGCGAGAGTAATGTTGAACGCGACGCCTACTACGGTTGTGTAGAGTGCGAGTGCTGCCGACGCGGAGGCGATTACGGCTACGACTAGAATAGCTTTGATTGGGGCGTGGTATCTGTCGTTAATGTCAGCCATGAAAGTTGGAATTAGTCTATCGAAACTCCACGCAAATATCGACCTAGTTGTGATGACGTAGAATGCCGGTAACAGTATTAGGCTCCACACCAAGAAACTGAATCCTAAGAAGAATATGACCGCGGGATTGCCAGCCAATATGGCTGACAGGTACTGGATGTAGGGCCCGACTGGCAGCGGGTAGGTGGTGCACCCACAGTTACCGACGTACGCTATGGCTTTGCTAAACGTCTCCCCTACAACATTGTAAAAGAGCACGGCTGTGGCCCAAAGAATGACGCTTGAGACTGCGATAGCAACTACTGTACCGTATAGCATCGATCGCTGAGGTCTTCTCGCCTCACCGGCTGCAATGACTGGCCAGACCGTTGCAAGACTCAGAAGAATGAAAGGTAATGCGAGTAGGGTCTGCGACAAATCGAATCCCTGCGGAGCCCAACCAGAACTCTTTGCCTGACCGATTATGCCCTGGTACGAGGTCCCGTATGAAGAAGCGTACTGGTTGAAGGCTGTTTGAAAGCTCTGGTTGCTGTTGACCCCAAGCACTGCGAGCAGCAGCACTATTCCTGCCATCGCAATGACGAACATTATCAACTGAGCTTTAGCGTATGTCCTCATACCCATGACGTTAATCAGTGCACTAACCCAGATTGCGATTAATGCAATCACCAACGCGCCGTTAACGCTGGAAGCAGCCGAAGACCAAGATAACAGCGTGGCGTTGTTGTAAAAGTTGCCTAGCGTGGCGAAGAAGACCGCGAGAAAACTTCCTCCAATAGTTGCGGCGTAAAATCCTAATGCCGTAACGTTTACGAAAGTATAGATCCAGTTTGGAAGAAATCCCCAGAGTGGGTGTACGATTCTACTTCCATACACGTAGTCTCCGCCGGTCCTGGGCATTGAAATCGAGAGCAGCCAATAGACCGCGCCAAAGATCAAGGCTATTGGAATTGCGCCGAGGACGGCCAACGATATATTTGCGCCCGGATAAAGATATGCGATGTAAAGGTAGAACAAAGTCATGTTTACGCCGGGTGTAATTCCTACGATGCCCAAGATGAAAACATCGAACGGCGATAACGCTCTAACGAAACCCGTAGCTTCTCTTGCAAAAACTTTTGCGGAAAACATGGCAAACGGTTCGATTTTCGCCCTTAAAGGCGTTGCGTTAATCCAACTCACAGAGCTTACGGCGTCACAGTGCTTTCAGTGGCCACGTGTCCGAGCGCGACCATACTTATGCGTGTTAGACAGCTAGTGAAGCTGAGCTCTATTGTGATGTCTTCGGGTCGAATGCTCACGACGCGTCCTTCCCCCTCCGTAACAAGACTCGCCAACGACAGAAGGCAAAACTGAAAAGAGATTCGCTGGGCAGATCGTCACTAGTAGAGGAATAATACGATGGTGGAGGGAGTCGAAATCTATCAGTGGACCGAACAAGGTTACCGGCCGCTGGTCTTTAGCGATGGTTGGATGGTCGCTCTGCTCAATTGGGAACCAGTGATGGACTTGGAGAAAGCAGCAGAGATTGAGCGCCACAAGGGGACCGATGAGGTGTTCATCTTGCTGAAAGGCCACGCCGTGCTGTACGTTACCACGGTAGAAGGTATGCGAGTCTTTGATATGCAGCCTGGTTTGATATACAATGTGACGAAAGGTACTTGGCACAATCTGCTTGCCACTCATGATGTTGCATTTCTGATTGTAGAGAATCGTGATACTCATTTACTTGATGTCGAGATTCGCAAGCTGCGCTCTTCAGAACTGGACACGTTGAAGAACAATCTCCCGGATTGGATCAGCTAGTGGCACAGCTCAACACGGTATTCGGTTCGTGCCTTAGAACAATGGATGGGTTCGAATCCCACCCACCGTAAAAACAACGGCCCCCCCGGTAGTAGGGGGGCGGTTCAAGTGGGCGAACATCCCCTTAGCAACAAACCCCGGCCACGATGCCGATGGCCACCCTATAACCCGTGAACTGTCTGACTTCTCCCATGGAATCAACTCCATGCTAGAAAAATAGGAACCACGTAGACGCTATCAATTCAATCAGTTGGCAGAGATTCTATAATGAGGTGAACAACTGCTAATATTGGATGGCCATGCAAGCTGGTCCGCAAAGGCCGGGCATTGTGTTCTGCAGCAAATGTGGAATGGGCAATCCGACTGCGAACAAATACTGCTACCGTTGCGGTAAGTCCCTTTTTTTCCACAACGGAGACCTAATTCTAAGATTAGAATAGCTATCGGGCCTATAGGAATAGCGATGCCGTTTCCAGACTTTTCAAGGGATTATTTCGGCACCGTTGTATTTTGGATACTCAAAGTTCTTTTGGTGAATTCTGCCGCTCTCTGTTAGTGATTTGATTTCTGGGAGGGCGTCACTGAGTGCTACTATCATGTTCATGACTGTGCTGCAGACTTCTTTGAATCCATCCGCTCCCCAAAGTTTCGTAACATTCGCGTAGAGGCAACGCCCTCCACAAACCGCAAAGGCCTCGCATGTCGTGCATGGCTCGGACACGAATACAGTATCCTTCAATCTGCTGATCGAGGCGTCGCGGATGTTGCCTAGGTAGAAGTCCTTCATGCCCGCCATGACTGGGCACGGGGTGATGTTTCCGTCAGTTTGAATGTTGAACACACACCAACCAGAACCACATCTCAGATGGCTTGATTCCCCGTTAAGCATCGACCGCATAACACCTACGAACGGATACAAACGCCAGACCTCTCCGGAGAGCTTCATTTGATCGACCCACGCACGGATCAGCCTCCTAAGTCGTGGGTTGTAGCTGTGTGTAGCCCACTCCGAGAATCGACGTTTCGGATAATCGTTTTGCCAGAACAATGCGTCCAACTGCCAATGGACAGACGAAATCGGAAAATCGTTTTGATCAATCAGCCCCAAAACCTGTCTGTCAATCTCAGTCTCCTCGGTAACTGTCATTCTAGCAACAATCTCACCTGTGAAACCACGCTCTCGAATTGCCTTCAAGTTACTGACCACTTTTCTGTACGTCCCTTTCCCACGGTTATGGTCGGTGGTTGTTTCGTCGCCGTCGAGTGACACGAAAATCGAGTCAAACCGATTCAGATATTCTGACTCTAACCTGTCCAATAGTAGACCATTGGTTTGAACGACGAAGTGGGCGTTTGGAACTGCATCCATGACCTCCTTCATTCTGCCAAGCTTGATGAAAGGCTCGCCACCATAGAAAATTAGGACAGGGTCACTATCCTGCTCAAGGAACCTCCGTAATAAGCCAATGTCGTAGTTCACGGAGGAAGGAACTGAATAGTCGATAGCTAGACCGTGGAAATCGCTTCCAAAATCTTCACAGGACTTCTCATAGCAATACTTGCACCTCTGGTTACAATTCGTGGTCAGAGTGACGTAGAAATTCATTCACCCGCATCTCCCGTAGCTGCCCACACAGATCGATCAGAATGATTAATTTTACCGACCTATAGCTCGTTTCGCGTTCAAGCCTCAACCGACAATCCAAAACGAGACCGGTTCGCAATACCTGATGAGCGTCTCTGGAAGCTACAACCAGAACAGCGTGTGGATCTATGATAACACAAGTGGCGGAGGCCTTCCTTTGCTTCAGCGGACTGCTTCACATACTCGACCAACACGAACTTGGCCAACTCATTGAGGGAAACCCGCCTCGACATAGCCCGGGCCTGTAAACCGCTGCGTATGAGCGGATCTAGGCGTAAAATGAGGCGAGCGTTACCTTCGTTTGGCACCGTTTGGCACCACCCCTCGAGGGGTGGATCCACCCTCTTAATTCCGAACGGTAGAAGCAAAGCTACAGGTTAGAGCATGTAATAGGAAACCCAGCCCCGTGAGGGCGGTAGAAACAAGGCTTCGACGAGGCTTCGGGGATTTATGTGGTTGTGCAGAAACGCAGTTGCACTTCCGCCAGAAAACGAGATATTCCCGCCAGACCGTTTAACCCCCATTAGAACCCAAACAATACCACAACCAGACGACTGCGCTGAACGGCCGCCTACAAGTATCTTGAAGAACCAGAGGAAAAACAACCCTCCTCAGAATCCGGAGGGCAAGGGCCTGATGGGATACAGGACCAAATATTCATTAGGTCCCCCGACGGGAAACTGAGAAGCATTACACCCCGGACAGGTAGAAGGGCTGGTCGGGAGAGAGCAGTTCTCTCTGGTCGAGTCGGTCTAATCTTATTTGCGTGAGTAAAATACAGGTGGAATTTGCTGTCTGGACGAACCCACCCTACGACGGCCTATTGACTCGCGTCTGGAATATCCAATAAGATAGTGGATGAATCATATTGGAGCTAAAGGTAAATCTCCAATGGCGCAAAGTAACGTATCTCTGACACAACTTGACTTTGCCAACTGCGTCCGTAGGGAACGTACGCTCAAGCAATTGCAGCAAAAATTCTACGCATTGAAAGATGCTGTTGTGAAAGACGCCACGCCAAGTCTTAGATCGTTTGTCATGCAAACACCGAGATCTTCCTATGTGCCTCGCATCAGGGAACAACAGGGGGGTGATTTGAGGGATGTCATGTGGATGGGTTTCGGTCACAAGATGTTCGTCGATAGTGAGGGACGCCAAAATCCTAGGGTCGGTGTACAACTGCAATTTGGCATAAGTCGCCAATCGGTCGTTTTCAATGGAATCTGGATAGACGGAATAGGGTATGCACAAGAAGCAAGACGGAATGCGCAGAAGCGATTTTTCGATAACCTGGAAGAGTTTCGTAGATTGCTTGGAACGTTTCCTAGCGAATTCTACATGGGACTATATGATCGGTCAAGGTACCGCGATTCATCGAGATACACCATTTTTGAGGAATATCTATCGGAAGTTGTAAACAACGAAGAAAAGTTAGCCGAATTCCTGGCGAAGATGCCTAAGAGAGCAGTGCACGTAGAAATAGCAGCGTACCTATCCAAAAAGGACGCTATCAGCAAAAGGCACCGACTGCCACGGTACATAGCGAGTAACTTTGCGAAACTCCTCCCCTTGTATTCGTTGGCGATTGGAAAGACGATAACAACGAAGACGGGAAAACAGAAGCCAGAGGTCCGCGATGTAACTACACTTTTCGCGAGAAAAAGCAAACACCCGCCCACATCGAAAAGAAGCACACCACGCATAATGCAGCCTCCTCCATTTGAAATCGATATGGAAAGTGCTCGTCGCGCAGAAATAACTGTCTTAAACTATGAAAAAGCTAGACTCCGTGCGGCTGGCCAAACGTTGCTTGCGCGTAGAGTTAAAGACGTATCGCAGAGAAGAGGATATGGCTTCGACATCGAATCATGGTTAGAAGGTGGCCAAAGGAAAATGGTCGAAGTCAAATCTACAAAGGCGACACGAATGGCTGGTTTCTATCTCACGGCTTCCGAATGGGACGCCGCGTTGAATGGGAAGAAATCCTATTGCGTCTGCATTGTAACGCATTCCGATTCAAATAACCCTAAGATTGGCGAGATTTCCAATTTCGTATTGGATGTGGGGCGTAGAAAGTACAGACTGACACCGTACGTCTACTATGTCACGCATGCCTAAGGGACAACAGCATAGCCGGATGCTCTTTCGTCAGAATCCTTGTTCTTCGAGAGACGCATGTTTAGTGTCAGAGTTGCTATGCCCACAGTTTTATTGGCTTTAGCCACGCGAAGCTTCCTTTCGGCGTCAACTTGTCTCCTATTCTGTCAACGCCTTCCCAATCAAAACGCACTTCGTGTTTCGGGAAACTTAGCTTTCTTGGAATCCCGTTTGACCCAGTACCTTCTGGGATTATGGTTTCTGCAGGGTAGACTGTTCCCTGATACGTTTTGTATTGAGGGTTGCTTGTTTTTCGACCTTCGTTTAGGTAACCTCCCTCATCGGTAGCCATGAGAAAGTACCCCAAATGAATTTGGTCTACTTTGTCTCGTACTAAATAAGTAAGTCTCGATATATCGCTGCAAATCTTCGCGCGAGTCTGAGTCGAGGGCGAGGGCGCCCCTGAGGTTTTCTTCTTTGGCAACTTGAACTCGAAAGCAAGTTTGAATGTAGGGTCCGTGTAAGCGAGCAGGTCGAGAAATTTGTCTTCCGTTTTGAGTCGTGAGTAGACGTTGTATTCGAAATCAAACCTGTAGTCTCGGGAGAAATCCAGTGTTCTGCCTAATTCCCATGCGAACAAAAATTTGAAAGTAGCTTCACTTGAAATGCTCGATCCGCGTGTCTCGATATTCTCTCGCAATCTACGAAAGGACTCAGACATTAACGAATCGGCCGTGTAAGCGTCGAGCTTCAACTTCGTTCGGGAGAGAGTGGTGTGGCTAGCGAGAAAAAGAACATGGTTTAGCGGTGAACGGCATAGAACACACGCATACTAGGCTTCGGCTGGGGCTGGTCCGTGTGTTGGATGGTCAGTTCTCCTTTGGTTAATGTGTATTCTTGATGGCACCACTCCCAACAAAGGATGAACGCGCTAACTCCATTCGTGATTGGTCCTCCGCAGTTCAGGCAGCAGCGCTGCAACGCGTCTCGCAGTCGACTACGCTGAATGGCTGAGGCTTCGGCGACCGGCTCCCTTCCCTCCCGTTTCTCAACAATCTGGTCGTCCTTCAATAGGTCCTTTCGCTGGCACGAGTCGCATTGGAAGTTGAACTCGTGAACTTCCCTTGCCTGCTCCCAAAGCCTAACATGACTTTTCCAGGTTAGAGGACGCTTGTAATGTGGACGTTTTGTTGATTGAGCCTCGAACAACAATTCATCCAAGCCTTTGTTAATGCCTGATACCGCTTTGGCAGTGCTTTGGTCCTCGTCCTTCAGCTTAATGGCAGTCTGGCAACTCTTGCAGGTTATCCAACAAAACTAAAATGACTCGTCAAAGGATGCTTGCTTTGACGACTCAATTTGGGGAGACTTAATTGAGCGAGGAGATTCCCAATCTTGAGCGAATAATCAAACGGCTAGATGTTCTGATAAGCATTCTTTTTGACACCTCAAGCTCAAAAGACAAGGGCGTTCCTATGGCTAAGCGAATTGAGATTTTGAATTCTTGCGGCCTAAGACCTGTTGAGATTTCAGATATACTGCATAGGAGCCAATCGTATGTGAACAAGGAACTCAATCGTATACGCAAATCAAATGGCGGTGATTAGCCGACCACACATTGAGAACGAACGAGACTGTCCCGGGCGTAACTGGGCGAAGAAGATACGTTACGGAAAAACAGGAAGATATCGGTAACAGGCCGGGTGAATTAATTGCCGTATTCAAGCCCCGGCAGCGATGTTACTTCGTGCCGATACACTCGATTTGGGCGGATTTTATTCCCCTTGCTGGCATCATTTGGCTGACACGCCCGGGCGTGACATTTAGAGCCGTAGCGACCTCGTCCACAGTTGCCCCCATTTTGAATAGCAGTAACATCAATAGATTTCGAATACTTTGAAGTTCTTCCAACTCCTTATCTGGCATAACTTTCACCTCCGAGTCCTCTAACGTCCTGGCACTGAATTGTGCATATGACAACAACATATGTCTTAGCGGGTGTGGCTCATGCCCCTAGCACCACTACTGGATATGTACAGTACGATTTGTCGACATGTCAGGTCTTACGACCCACTTCTTTCTTATACGCAAGTAGGATTCTTGCAGTGTCTACCCCGTCAATTACACAATAGAATAGTTTCTTCCTTCCCATGCTCTTTTCTGCTACCAATCGTTCAAGGAGATCAACCACGCTGGAATCAATTTCCCGTATGTGTTGAACTATGAAAAGGTCAGCTGGTTCTTCGACCAGTCTCAGTATCTGATCACCGTTCTTGCCACAATCTGCAATGGTCAGCTTCCTAGGTGTTCCTCTTCCCTTCAACATGAAAGCCGCAAGGCATCTTCTACCCCTCAACCTCAATCTTGAAGTAAACAAATCGCTTTTTTCTCCGCCCCAATCCTTCTGGATAAATTCCTCCCCAACGATTGCTGCTAATGACTGCTTGATTTTCTCTTCTTCCAACTCAATTGGCAATAGCCGTCGCACTTTGTCTCTGTCTACCGATCGGGCCTTCTCGAACGATTCTATTTCTTCTACGGACACGAATTCATACTGCTTCTTGACAGCCAGTGATTCTTCGGGTATTCTTTCTCTTATGCTGCTCACGGCACGAAAGATTTGATCAGCGAAAAGACCCTTTTGGAGATGATTGATTCTAAAGAAGTCGGATTTGATCTTTCGGATTTCTAACTTGAATGCGTCTTTTGTAATAGCGGGGCTTTCCTCGAAAATGTCCGAAACTAGAATTGCAACATCATCGACGTTTCTGAGGTCGTTTTCTCTAAGGAATCGCAATATTGCTGAGAAACGCCTCATGTTCGATCCTTTTCTAATTACCGAAGGTCTGGCATCTTGAGAAGTTTGTCGCTCAATCGGAGGACAGACTCAATAGCGGTCTTAGAATAGATGCCCCATCGCCTTTGCTCAATCAATCCGTTCTTTTCTAGGTCTTTGATCTCCATCGAGACATTTGGCTGCTGGATACCAAGTAGATCGCTTATTTGTGAAATATTCCGCTTACCATCGATTGCAAGATAGACTTTCGCCGCCCTTTTCCTTTTTTTGAAGTATCCCAGTATGAGTGGCTCAAGTGTCTTGGCTTCCGAACGTATAAGCCAGGGAAGTTGGCCGTCCATGGATCTTACATGGAAGAGAATCTCGTCTATCTTGGAATGGAGCTCCTTTGACTCAACCATCAAATGCACCTAATTGAAGTCTAAACCGTCACGCTAAGTCCCTTCGACTGCTACTTGCCTCCGGAAGGGCCATGCCGAAATCTTCCAACGAGAAAATCCGTCGATATCTCTCGCCTCCACGAGCTCTTACAGGCTCGACGACTCCAAGCGCTGCCCATTTTTTCCAATAGTTGGTGACAGTCATGTGGCTAATGCCTGCTAGTCTTCCAACCTCTCTGCTATCTCGACCATCGCTGAAGTGGTATGCCAATTTCTCAGAGTCTTTTTTCAAGCAGTCTTCTAGTATCGCTCTTGCTGTTTGCATTCCTTGCAATCTTGTCCATTTCAGTATCTCCTGCATGGTTTTCTGCAATTCGGTCAGTGGTTGAGCGTCGTTGCTATTCGTCATATCATTCCCGTTTCTTGTAGTACCTGACTCCTTTTTCGTCACGGTGTTCAACAAACCCATACTCCTCTAGAATTGCTAGGTGATACGATACCTTTGGCATAGATTTCTCGATCGGTTCTCCTTTGAAGATTTCTTGGGCTATTTCTGTGACTGTTCGTTTGTTGTCCGATAAGGTGAAGACCCTTTTCCTGGGCTCCCTGTTCAGAAATTGTTTGCGAGCCTTTTCGATTGCCTCAGCATTAACGAGCCTATAAAGAGCTAGGTTCGTATGAACTATTTTTCTAATCTGTTCAATCTTATCGAGAAGCTCTTCACAGGTTACCTTTCGCTCTGACACATTATTCCCTGGTTCTCAGATTGGAAAGATCTTCCTGTAGAACTTTCCACCTGCTTTTTCGGCTTCATAAATGATGCCTAGCTCTTCCCATTGTCGAAGTATTGGAACAAGAGTTGGATGCTTGACGCCAACTATGGCTGCGATCTGTGTTACCGTTCGACTTCCATCACAGGAATTATATCCGCATATGTACTTCTCGGGATTCTGTTTCTTCTTCGTTACAATTTCCCTAACTTCGTTTTCCTTGAAGGCCAGTTTACCGAGAAGCATAATTATGGTTTCGTTTTGTTTTATGATTGTGGCGAAATCTTCATTCATTTTTCTCCGATCTCTTGATATTCGATTTCTCTCTCTTCAACGAAGAAATATCTACGTCTAATTCCTCAAGTGTGAATAGAGCCTTTTCGAGACGGCCGACCTTCTCTGCCAAGCCTTGCCTGACGAATTCCTCCACCCACGAAGTCACGGTACGCGTCGGAACGTTTGTCATCGCGCGTATTTTTTCATCCGAGGTATTCCCGTCAAGCGCCCGAAATACTTCCGCCCTCTTGTAACTGTCTATCACATTTTTCGCTCTGTGGGAGAGGGAAGAAGCAGCCAGTATTCTTAGATAGCTGCGAATATCAATAAGGATACCCATTTTTTCGAGTAAGTCTGATTCGGTCATTTGGCTTCATTCTCTCCTGTTTTTGGGTTACGTTTCGTGTTTTTTGCAGTTCGAGCGCTCACTTTTCCTTTCGTCACTTTCAGACCGATGTCCTCTAAGGACACTATCTTCATCAATCTTCCTTTCCGTGTTCGACTCTCAGTGACCAGACCGAGACGAAACCACTTCTGCCACCATAGGTAAATAGTGTCCTGTGGTGCACCCGAGAGAACGGCTAGTTCCTTTAGTCCGTTTGCACCATCGGAATTATCGTAGGCAGTTTTCTTTGCTTCCGTATCCAGCTCTGTCTCAAGGGTTTCTCTCAACTTCCCAAAGTTTGCAAATCTGACCCACTTGAGTATCTCCTGAAGTGTCTCATCTTTATCTGGAATCTCGGCTTCGGACAACGAGCTTGTCGCTCCCTGTTTACATACTGCTAGAATACTACTTATGCTAATTGTTTGGCGTCAAGAAATCATGGTAGGGAAAAAATACAACGAAAGGAACCTCAAAGAATCAAGACGATTAATCGGAGATTTCAGGCAAGATGGACACACTGATTATCGACGCCTGGAATGGTAAGAGGCCCTAAGGCTCGAAAAGACCAGATTGCGATACTGTCGGACGCTGGCTTTCAACAGAGGCAAATTGCGGCTATTCTTGGAACCACAAGTAACACCGTAAGTGTCGCACTCACTTCTATTAGAAAGCAAATAACGATCCGAAAGACAAAGAACCTAGTCTCGATTGATAAAGCGGCATTGCGCATGATAAACAAACAAATTATGAATTTGCTTCAAGACAGGACGAGAGTGACCGTTCAACGCCTTTACCAAATGATCGAGGACAAGAAGCAACAATATTCTTACTCGATTTCTAAAGAAACAGCTGCATACCTAGTAGCTGCTGAGAATGGCATCGACATCTCGAAGTATCTTAAGGACGACGAGCTGTCCAAAGTCAGAGAACTCAAAGCAGTAATCGTTCCTCCGGTCAGGCCGAGACTGTCAGCCAAGGAGGCTCTAAGTGATTCGAAACAGGTCGTCATTGAAATCGACAAGGGAGTGAAGATTGTGGATCCGCTACTTCCAAAGAAGTTCGTTACCGATGCAACGAAGATGGCGGGCGTCTATCCTGTTGTTTACATATTCGAGAATTCCGTTCGTAACCTCATTTCCAATGTGATGAACTCCAAATATGAAGACAAGTGGTGGGACGCAAGGGTTGGACCCAAAATCAGAGAAAAAGTGAAAGGCAGAATTGATAATGAGGACAAGAACCGTTGGCATGGAAGGCGTGGAGCACACCCTATTTTCTACACGGACATAGATGAACTCAAATCAATCATTACAACCAACTGGTCAAATTTCGAAGATATATTTCCTAATCTTCAATGGGTAACGGGAAAGATAGACGAAATCGAGATGTCCAGAAATATTATTGCTCATAACAATCCGCTAGAGGATAGAGACATCGTGCGATTGAAATTAAATCTCGAAGACTGGCTCAAACAAATTGCAAGTTGGACTGAGAAAAGCATCGTATGAATTCTTTTCATTAAGGCAGCAAAGTGGTAAGCAATGAATCCGAGAAAATTCGGGTCATCGTGATTACAGACTTGCTGTTTCTGTTCCTACTTCTCTCATGGAATCACCTCCATGCTAGAAAACGTTGGATATGAGAGGAGAGTCGATTGAGTGTGGAGAATGCGGATCGTGATTCGCAAGCTGACCCAGATGAGGTTTCGAAATCTGTTGATGAATTGTGCGAATTGGTCAGTAAGCTTCCCGTTGCCTCAACCCTCTCCAATGTGGCTCTGAGAACATTTCTAATTAACCCTGGAGTGCAATCGGTGAGGGAACCTCTGTCCATCTTTACTGAATATGTTACTTGGTTATATGTGTCAATCCACAAATCCACCCCAGAACTTACAGAACTCAACAATGCAACTTCCGAAGAGGACATTGAACACATAAGGGACCTTACTAAGAAGGTCATCGAAGCAGTCAAAGGATACCACTCCCGCGAAAAGCGAGGAGCAGGTCGACTTGGCGATAGCATCGAAGACATATTGGATGCCACTAGGATTGCGAACCTCTTCGTCCGCGGCGAGGCTTTCCCGCATCATTTGAGTGCGCAGTTACATTCCTTACTCGATCCGTTCCAAACCGAACTCAAGAGAATGCTAGGTTTTGACATTGCCCAAGCTCTCGACATTTACAGCGGCATTGGTAGATTGATTAACGATCGAATTCACGGATTCGTTGTAGCTCTCATTCGAGATTCAGAGACAGATTCCCCCGATTTGGGTCGAAAACTGACGCGTCACGAAACTCGCAGACTGAGTGATGAATTCATTTCATTCGTGAGCAAAGAATTACGTCCCACCGCACACAGAATATTCACAGTAACATGTGATGAAATTGCACTGATGACGGGCCTTGACCACAGTGTCGTGAGGAGTTTCTTGGACTTCTTTACTACGGAGTTCGGACAGTCTGATACTGGAGCAGGATGGCCCAGCGTTCACGAAACACTTGAACGAGCTCCCTTCCTTAAGCTGTCTTCAGATCTATGGCTAATCCATTTAGGAATGAACTCGATCTTCAGATTTAGGTCTGCTATCGAACATGCCATAGAACAAGACCCTGTCCTCTGGCGCCGCTATCAGAATCACAGATCAGATTACCTCGAAAGACACGCTGTAAGCTTGATCAAATCTACATCACCTCACGCAAACGGATGGATTGGCCTAAACTATACTTTCGATGATGGCGATGGCACAAGAGATTTCGAGCTAGACGGCCTTGTGTTGGTGGACCAGACTGCTTTTCTAGTGGAAGCCAAAGCGGGCACAATGTCCCCTGCGGCTCGGAGAGGTTCTAAGAGTGCGATTGATCAGGTCAAACGATTGGTTGATGAAGCTCAACAACAAACTGCACGAGCCGCCCGCTATATCCGATCGGCTGAGGAAGTGTGCTTTAGAGGCTCAAAAGGTGCGATTCGGGTACGGCAGAGGAAGTTATCTCGTATCTATCTCATCTCAGTTACACTTGACTCATTAAATGCCTTCACAGCAAACAAGTCTTGGCTAACGAGATCAGGGATCGTGAAGAGCGAACCCGCATGGTCAGTTTGTGACCTTGACTTGCAGGTAGTGAGTGAACTGGTTAGTGGCGTCGGTGAGATGGTGAGTTTCCTTGATTTCAGGTTAGCTGCAAATAACGTAGACCAGTTCATTGTAACAGAGGAATTGGATTGGCTGGGTTTGTTTTTCATTAGTGGAGGCCAGCCACTCGTACCGACCAACACGTGGGGAGGTGTACTCTTAGCGGATTTTGCGGACTCGATCCGCGACTACTATACTCGGAATGAGCCGGGTCTTCCTCCACGTCCGAAGCCACGACAGGTAATGCCTCGAACGATGGCCATTCTAATGGAAACACTGGAGAGAAATGGTCCCCTTGGTTTCATAGATGCCATCGCGATACTACTAGCACTAACTGAGCAAGAAAGGAAACACTTCTCGAAATCCGTTGAACGTCTATGGCGTTCAGGGAAGAAGCGCGAGAACCTGGCGTTTCGAATGAGGTTAGAAACTGGATCAGTCCTATGTTACTCTACTTCTCGCGAGATGTTCAAAGATTATGCCAAGGTAGCGAAGTACTCTTTCAACGCAGACCTAGGCCTTTGTATCCTTCAGACATCAAAGCAGGCGGCTCAAGTGTTCGTCGAAAGATATCCTTGGAGGGAAGACGCCTCTCTGAAGGAGTTTAGTCGTAAGTTCCGGGAGAGGCATCAAGTTAAGTCTCACGTCGAATTTGTTCCAACTGCTTAACTCTAAACCATCGCGCATTCTCGCAACATGTACCGTTGAGAGCCTAGTATCTGAACCTAGTATCTGAACATTGTCGGTACTTTGCACGAATTTGGAATGTTTCCATGTTTTCGTGTGTGCGGTTGTGTGCACACCATAAGACCTACACAGACGAAACGCCTAGGGTCCACCAAAGTACTGGCATCGGTTCTGTCGCTCTCTCACGATATTGTTACGCTTGCGGTGTCCCTTTTCAGCATAACCTGCTCCTACTATAGTACCATCAATCCCCAGTACGGCCAATTCCGTGGCTCATGTGATCGAGCCCTAGCCCGTTAGATTGGTCACGTGCCTGCTTTCAACCGGTCTCGGTAGTGTTCCCGAAACTTCCTAACTTTGGGCGCAATTACAATTTGGCAGTAGGGTTGCCTTGGGTTATTCTCGAAGTATTGCTGGTGGTAGTCCTCTGCCTTGTAGAAGGCTTTCAACGGTTCGACTTGAGTAACTACCGGTGCATCCCATATCCCGGTCGCCGCGATTTCCTTAACCACTTGTTCGGCGACCGCCCTCTGTTCGTTATTATGGTAGAAGATGACGGAACGGTATTGAGTGCCGACGTCAGCCCCTTGCCGGTTTAGAGTTGTAGGGTCGTGTACGGTGAAGAAGATCTCAAGGATCTCCTTGTATGAAATCACTTCAGGGTCAAAGGTAATCTGCGCTACTTCGGCATGCCCTGTTCTCCCGGTGCAGACCTGTTCGTAGCTTGGATTTGCAACCGTCCCCCCAGAATATCCGGACTCTACCTTCACGACGCCCTTCAAGTCACTGAAAACTGCTTCCGTGCACCAGAAACAGCCGCCCCCGAGAGTAGCCACTTCATCACTCATGTTTCCTTTTTGACGCAATCATGACGTATAAACGAATCATCTGCGCAAGCGAATGATATTCTAAATCGTGGGTCGATTGGATCGTAAGAAGACGGAGCTCACTTTAGTCGCACACACTTTCTAACGATGACGGTTCAAATTTGCCTGCCCGCACCCAGCTGACCCACACACTGAGATGACTGGTTCAAATTACGGTGCCCGCATCATTAGATCCACACACACTAAACTAGCCGGATGAGACCCGCTCGTTCATAGCTTGGAGACTGAGAAAGTCAATAACGGGCTACCGAAACGCTCTTTTCAAAGTGTTCACCTTATGATTGAACGGTCTGGATGCACCGATATCTCCTGCTCCTCCTTGCTTTGATGCCGCTCTCAGTCGTGATGCAAGCGCCATCGAGTGGAGTCACAGTTACAATAAACTCGATAGACTACCCGAAGAAGGTCCACCCAAACGAGGGATTCTCTGTTTCGGCTGTGGTCGTAAGTAAGGACGTCAATGGATGGGCGTCGGTCAAACTATACTTGAATGACCAGGAATTGAAGACATCGAGCGGAGTCTGGTATGGTTTTCTCGGAACTGATGCTGGGAAGAACACTACAATCACTCTATCAGATCTCACTCTTGATCCAAGCGTTGCGCCATACAATCTACAGATGGTTGCGTTTTGGACGCCGCTCGGTCAAGGGGAAATTAGACAGGCAGCCATGTCTTTCATGATAACTGTTGTTAGTCTGGTCGTGACTGCCGACTGTCTCCCGAACAGCGTGAATGCAACTGAGAACTTCATGCTGCACTGTTCCGTCACCAACGCGGGTAATGACATCGCATACGGTGTTAGCGTAGCGATATCGAACTACGGTGACTTCAGTCCCAAGGGTGAGTTGCATCAAGATATTGGTGACTTAGCAGTCGGGCAGTCCAAGCCCGTGTATTTCAATATATCAGCTCCAATCGTGATATACCCAAGTTCCCACAACTTGACTCTACAGATGACTTATCGTGACTTTTCTAATCTGGAGGATTCCAATAGTCAATCCGTTTCTATCAAAGTAGACCTGACGCCGATGACCTCGCTCAACGGAGCTCTCACTGTAGCACCTTGGATGATTCTCGTCGTAGTAGTAATTGCCCTGCTATTCTTTGCAATAGTCGGTCGGCGCATACTAGTCAACCGGCACGGTATATCGATCAACAAATGAGGAGAAACAACAGAGCCCAAGCGTCAGTCTTTCGTTCGTTCTTTCTCTTTTTACATGTACGCCTTTATGCGTTTGGTATTTAGCTAGCTCTCATGACATAACGTTTGGTTTACTTGATTTTGCCTAGACCTCTCTCGCATGTCGTCTTTCCCTTTGCATCCGATTCATTGTCTTTGATGGCGTGTGTAAAAATGTGGTGACCCTGCTTATCGAGGTCATTGTGGTCGTGAGAGATTTCGATAACCCATGTGTCCCTTGCAAATCTCTCTGATTTGGGGCTTATTCCCTTCCATGGAATCGCAGTAGGACACTCTTTTGCGAATCTTGCTTTTGCCAAGTCTTCAGCTTCCTGTTTAGTTCTCCCCAATATCGGGGGGGAGTTGAACTTAGGGCATTGTTCATTCTTGCAAGTGTACTTTTTCCTCTCGGGTGGAAGTTGACCTTCCGGAGCAAACCCTGTCCTTACCATTTCTTCATACATTTCTTGACCGCAGTTTTCGCATTTCATAGAATACTCACGATTAACGAAAGAGGACATGTCCTGAACATATTAGTTCTTCGCGTATATGGGTTAGTCGATGCGGGCTGCCGAATTTGAACCGTCATCTTTCGTCGTTAGCAAAAGTATGTGTGAGCCCACCTCAGTCGTTTCGGGCCACGTACGTGAATGGATTGTGCCACGATTTAAGAAGCGGTCGAGAGGCCGGCGAGTGTTCGGGCTAAGTCTTTTTGGGGATGTGGGAGTTCCCAACTCTCATTACAGTCTTAGAACAGATGTTATCAGTACTCTATGCTCTGCAGGTAGATGTCGCCGAGCATGCAGATTTTGGGGACGTAGAATGATTCGCAGGTCCAAGATGACGGCACGACCATTAGGCCCGTTAATAGGCTTACGTGGGTGCCGTTTGGGGCAGTTGGCAGGAATGGGCTACCATCGCTGTTTAGGAGCCTGTAGTATTGTGGGGGTGGGTAACATTCCATTGTGCCTGTGCATTCGGTGCCGGGTGGAATGTAGAGGTAAGTGAGAAACAATGAGGGGGCGCCGCATTGCGGGTAGCATTGCGGGCTTTCCACGACTGTGTAGATGTACCCAGTGGCTGTGATCGGTACGCCGCTGATGGTGGTCGACTGTTGCGTGGAACCGCTGATTACGGTTGCACTTGACGCCGTTGCTGTGCCAGAACTGATGGAGAACGCGGTTGTTGGCGGTGATATGGAAATCGAGAGGACGTGGATTACTTGCTTGCCCTGCATGCAGTAGCTCGCTACGCCCTTCTCAAAGTAACCTGTCACAGAAACCCTAGTGCCGAAAGCAGGATAATTGGCTGAGCCAGCTAGGAGGTACTGTGTCCCATCGTCGGCTTGAAGGATTACGCAACCAGCCTCAACTCCCGACTTCAGGCTTCCTGCGACTGTTATTTGGTTCGAACGATGGTCGAAAATGGGCCCAACAAAAGACCAACCGATCACAACGCTGGCCAAGACGAGAACTGAAACAATGACGGCTCGCCTGTTCAAAGTTACCGCGACCAGATGGAGCGTGCTGCCACGATAAACCTAGAGATTAGAACACTGTCAAGTTGTCGTCTGCTCGATTACTTTCGCTCGGCTATTCGCCCTAATATGGGTTCAAAGGAATTTCTTTCCCAGTCATCAGTCGATGAAGCCCCATCGATGGCGGAATGTGGGTTCTTACCCGAATTAGCCGATTGGGCCGATGCTGGGTAGCGAGTTGCTTTGACCGAGCGTAAAACCCTGACTATGCAACATGGTCTAGCTGGCCCAGTGAATGCTGGGCGAGAGGGCTGCGCTGGATAACCAGCGCTTTTGTTCCTGGTTCGGCCCCGTCGCGTCTGCAGGTGAAGCGATGGTATGGGAACCGCAGACTGAGCGCAATCCCTCAGTCGATGCAGATGAGTCAAGCAGACGAAGACTTGACAGAACCGAGATTAGAACAGTAGATTACTATTACTTGCCATACGTCGTTGTTGCAGGAGTTTCGAAAATGGTGCGGGGGATGAAATTCTGATCCAATTTACTGTAGGCGCGTCCCTTGATTCAAGGGCGGTCTTCGAAACCTAGGCTTTTGAGGCTGGCGTCAATTGTTCTTTGAGGCGTTGAATGTGATAAGACTATGATGCGTTGAAGTGCTTAACGGTGTCATCGAGAGCGCGCAGGAAGGTCTCGACTTCTTGAAGAGTATTGAAGTGTACCAGGCTCGCGCGAACGCCTACAGATTTCCCGTAGGTTTGGAGTGTTCTAGAGTAGAAGCCTCCGCCATTTTCGGCTAGGACTGCTACGGAGTGCTTGTCCCAGAGGTATTGGGCAACATGAAAGGGGTCAGCGCCCACGATGTTGAAGGTGAAGGTTGGCACTCGCAAGTGTATCTTGGAAGGATCCTTTACACCGTAAACCTCCACGCCTCCCATGGTCCGCATTCCCTGTACTCCGTTTGTTCCGCTCAGCATCGCATTTGAGAGCGTTTGCTCATATTGCTCAATCCATGAAAGAGCAGCCTTGAGGGTGCGTCTTCTTCCAGCATAGTTGCCGACCTTGTCTTTGACCTGGGTTTCAACTTGGGAACCTAACCAATTCAGATAATCCATGACAGCGCTGATTGAGGAAAAGAGCGCTTGGTCTCGTGTCCCCATCTCCCACCTTCCAGGTGGTTTGTCGGGTGCGGGTTTCACTTTGTATGGTTTGAGGGTTTCCAGTAACTCTCTTCGGCCGTATGCGAAACTCCCGCGCCGACTGAATAGTTTGTACGCTGAGAAGACGGCGAAGTCGCAGCCAAGTTTGACGACATCGACCGGAATGTGCGGAACCGTGTGCACAGCATCCAAAACAGTGTAGGCTCCGACTTCTTTTGCAAGCTTGAAAACTGGGGCCGCGGGTGTCTTAGAACCTAGTACATTGGAAACGCCGGTGACGGAAACCACTCGTGTATTCTTGTCGAGAAGGCTTGCTAAGTGGGATACGTCCAACTGGCCGTCGTTCGGATTGAACCTTGCAAATCTTACTTCCTTAACCACGCCGCGCTGTTCGAGTTCCAGCCATGGGCTGGCATTGGCGTAATGCTCATACTCCGTGGTGACAATGTTCTCGTTTCCCGTCATCTCTCTCGAAAGCGCATAGCTGAGAGTAAAGAGGATGCTAGTGGCCGACTCGCCTGAGATTATGCAGTCTTCGGAGGGTGCGTTAAGAAAATCTCTCACGGCTTTCCGGCCGTCCAGGATAATTTCCTCATTCATCTTCGACTCCCAGAACGGTCCGTCGACGTTCGCGGAGTAGTCTAAACGTGCCTTCGCCTCCGCTTCAACAGCGCGTTGTAGAACTAGGGAGCCAGCACCATTCTCGAAGAATATCCTTCGTCTCCCGCTCGCATCAGCATCAGCTCTAGGAAATTCCCTTCGGATGGCCTGGTGCATCTTAGTCGTCGTCGATTCTGATGCTTGGACTTCTTTTTGCGTCATTTTCTCTAACCTCTGCGCAGGAGTTTCGAAGGACATCCTAAATCGTGGGTCTATTTGAATCCTAAGAAGACGGAGCCCCCTTTAGTCGCACACACTTTCTAACGATGACGGTTCAAATTTGCCCGCCCGCACCAGCTCACCCCGCCGCCGCCGGCTCCGCCCTAATAAACGACACGACGCCGACGACGATGGAACGAACGACGACGAACTACTACGACGCAAATACGAACGATGACGACGACGCTATGAATTATGGATTATAAGAAATGAAGAACGACTAGACTACACTACAGCCAGCTTACTTCCTTAACCGCTGAACGAATGCAATTCTCGTTCACACAAGATGAAAGAGGTTTATGAGAAGCCAAATCTTATGTCGCTTGTGTCTTACGTCCGGACTATTTTGAACTTGACCTCACGGCACACATCAATCTATATTCTTGAGGTCGCTACAATTATGCTTCATGAAAGCGGTGCAGTTCATCTGCGTGTGAACCATGACCACACAGACCAAACTTGCTGAAGAAAAGCTCACACAGAACAATCTCGAATCTTACCTTTGGAAGGCCGCCGACATCCTCAGGGGAGCCGTTAGGCCAGAAAAATATGGCGACTACATGCTCCCGCTCCTATTCTTCAAGAGACTCTCTGATGTTTGGACAGAGGAATACGAGCGAGCTCTTCAAAAGTTCAAGGAGCCTAAGGCTGCAAAACTGAAGTTCGTTCACCGATTCATGATTCCAGACGGATGCCTTTGGGATGACATTAGGAAGCAAACAAAGGACCTTGGACAGAAACTCAACAACTTTCTAGAGAAGATTGTCAAAGCGAACCCTGAACTAGAAGGCGTCCTGAACCGAACAGACTTCAACAAGCAGGATGAGATTCCGCAAGAACGGCTCATCAAACTCATTGAGCATTTCAGCCAGTACAAGCTAGGTAAGCACAACGTACAACCAGACGTGCTAGGAAACACATACGAATACCTGCTGAAACAGTTCAACGAACTTGCGCCTCAAAGGGCTGGCGAATTCTATACCCCCAGAGAAGTGGTGAGGGTCATGGTGGAAATCCTCGACCCTGACGAAGGTGACGAGGTCTACGACCCATGCTGTGGTAGCGGAGGAATGCTGATAGTTTCACATCATCACTTGACAAACAAAGGTAAAGACCCCAAGAAGTTTTTCCTGTATGGGCAGGAGATTAATCCGGACACGTGGACAATAGCGAGGATGAACGTCACCCTACACGATTTGTATGCTGAAATCAGCCACGGCGACACTATGGCAAACCCGAAATTCTTGGATGGAGCGGGATTGAAGAAGTTCGACATTGCTCTTGCCAACCCAATGTGGAATCAGAAAGGGTACAAAGAGCTGATGGAAAACGACAGACTTGGGCGCTTCAGCTATGGAATTCCTTCTGATGAGAAGGCCGACTGGGGTTGGGTAGAACATATGCTTGCGAGTCTGAAACCACAGGCGAGAATGGGGATTGTGCTTGACCAGGGGGCTCTTTCCAGGGGTGGTGCTGAAGGCGATATTCGCAAGAAAATTGTCGAAGAAGACCTAGTCGAATGTGTAGTTGCCCTACCTGAGAAGATATTTTACAATACAGGGGCGCCGGGGTGTCTAATCTTTCTGAATAAAGACAAACAGAACGTTAGGAAGGGCAAGGTCTTGTTCATTCATGCTTCAAGAGGATTCGAGAAATTCAAGAATATGAATGTGCTTAGAGATGAGGACATAACGAGAATTGTCGATGCCCATAGGAAATCTGCTAGTATACCAAAATACGCTCAGGTTGTTTCCGTCGACAAGATAACGGGCAACGATTACAATCTTAGTGTCACTCGATACGTTGACGTGTTTGAAGAAGCTGAAGCCATAGACGTATCTCATGTTTGGCAGATGCTGAAGCAGATAGGAAATGAAAGCCAAGTGGTCGAGAACGAGCTAGCTTCCTACCTCAAGGAGCTTGGTTATGAGCTCTAGAGCTGGATACAAGCCCACCGAAATCGGAGAAATCCCCGCGGACTGGGAAATCAAACAGTTGGGCGAACTTGTCGAGTATAAGAAAGGGAAGAACCCTCCGGAGGTAGTTGAGGAACGTACTCCTAACACACTGCCTTATCTTGGCATTGAATCGCTCCGGACGGGGATTACCAATCGGTGGGCAAGAGAGGCAGATTCCTTAGTCAAAGTTGGTTCTGATGACATAATTCTAGTCTGGGATGGTTTCTATTCTGGGGAGGCATTCATGGGATTCAACGGATTGCTTTCATCAACGACGGTAAAAGTCAGCCCTAGAGTTCCGTATTTGGATAGAAATTACCTATACTATTTCCTAAAGACTCGTTTCAAAGAGCTGAATTCCAAGCACTCAGGAATGTATCTAAAACATGTTAGCAAAGCCGTATTTGAGTCTCTTAAGGTTCCAGTTCCGCCTCTGACGGGGCAACAAAGAATCGCTTCGATTCTCCTGACCGTTGATGACGCCATTCAAAAAACTGATGAAATCTTGGAAAAAACTCAGCAGCTCAAGAAAGGCTTGATGCAGCAGCTGCTCACGAAAGGAATCGGCCACACGAAATTCAAGAAGACGGAGGTGGGCGAGATACCACAAGAGTGGGCGACTTGCCGCTTACAGGATGCATGCCACGAGGTGACTATCGGAGTCGTGAATCCTGCAACTCCGTACTACACGACGCCCGATGAAGGAGTACCCTATTTTCGTACTCAAAATGTTCGAGAGAATATTCTCGAGCCGACCAAAATATATGTAACACATGCTTTCAATCTGAAGCATAGCAAATCTATTCTCAGAGAATACGATGTCCTGACCGTTCAGACGGGTTTCATAGGCACTAGTTGTTTGGTTCCAAAAAAGTTTGAAGGAGCAAATTGCCACAGCTTGCTTATCACTCGAACAGACGCTCAAAAGTTGAAGCCAGATTTTTTCTGCCAACTCATGAATTCCGATGTCGGACACAGGATTATGGCGAAATTCGCTCAAATAGCAGAAAGAGGGCACATTCTTCTGGAAGACTTCAGAGTTATGAGGATTCCCCTTCCTGCAGTTGAGGAGCAAGAAAAGATAGTCACAATTCTTTCCACGACAGACAAGAAGATAGCAAGTGAGAAGCTTCGGAAGCAATATCTTGAGAAATTGAAGAAGGAGCTACTGCAAGTTCTGCTTACTGGGAAAGTGAGAGTCAAAGTGAATTGAATGCCTTATACTGAGTTTAGTGTCGTCGAGAAACCTATCCTAGAAATGTTGCGAAGATTGGATTGGAGATATGTATCAGCTGATGAACTCAAGAGAGACCTAGAGGAACCCTTCGACATTCCAACCCTGAGAGAGGAACTAAAGCGCCTGAATCCAGAGCTAGAAACAGAGGAGAGCATTGACAAGGTCATCAATCAGCTTAGAAGAGTCTCCAATGATATTAGTGGTAACAGGGAATTCTTTGACTGGCTCAAGGGTGAGAAGAGCTTAGTCCTAAATGCTGAAGAGAAAGCAAAAAGCATCAAATTCTTCGATTTCGAGAATCTTGACAACAACGCCTTCGTTGTAACTAACCAGTTCAAATTCTCAGGATATGAGAACGTAAAATTCGACATAGTGCTCATGGTCAACGGCATACCGCTCGTAGTCATTGAAGCAAAAGTCCCTACGAGGGAATTGCTAGACTATCACGAAGCGATTAAGCAGCTCAAGCGGTATGCGAAAGACGCTCCACAGTTTTGCAAGTACCTTGCACTGATGTGCCCAACTGACGGCGTAGATTTCAGATACGGATGGACCGCAGGAGACTATGAGAGATTCTACGATTGGAGAAATCCGAAAATCGCAGACCCTGTGGAGGCATCGGTTAAGGGCCTTTTCGACAAATCAGCTCTTCTTGACATCGTAGGAAATTTCATTGTCTTCGAGCAAGACAGGGAGAAGCTCACCAAGAAAATTGCTATGCAACAGCAACTGGTGGCTGCCAACAAGATTGTTGAAAGAGTACTTCAAGGAAAGACCAGAACTGGGCTCATCTGGCATACTCAAGGCTCTGGTAAGACTCTGACGATGTTGTTCGCCGCTTGGAAGCTCAAGAATCTAGGGAAACTTGAAAATCCCACTGTCTTGGTAATTATCGACAGGATTGAATTAGAGACTCAGTTAGGTCAGACTTTCGAAAATGTGGAGCTTCCTTATGCTGCGAAAGCGAAAAGTGCTCTGGATTTGGCAAATAAGTTCAAGAAAGATACCAGAGAAGTAGTAATCTCGACTATTCAAAAGTTCGAAGATATTCAGGGAGTGCTCAGCAAGAGAAAGAACATTATCGTTTTCATTGATGAAGCTCATCGAAGTCAATACGGCAAGCTAGCAATTGGACTGCGTAATGCCTTCCCCAACGCTATGATTTTCGGTTTCACGGGAACACCAATTGAGAAAGGACCTCTAGGAAAAAGCACGTTTAGAACATTCTGCCCATCAGGCGAGACATATCTTGACAAGTATTCAATCAAGCAGTCTATACGAGACGGTGCAACGGTCCCAATACTGTACGTTGCTCGCCCAATAGAATACCACCTTCCCAGCAGGATGCTTGATGAGGATTTCTTCCAAAGAACGAAAGGTTTGAGCGAAGAGGACCAGGACCGAGTTCTTCAAACAAGTGCTAGGATGAAGGAGGCTCTAAAGTCCAAGGATAGAATAGACAAGATTGCGAAAGATATTGCTGAACATTTCGTAACTCATGAAGAACCAGACGGGTTCAAGGCTCAAATTGTCGCTGTTGACAGAGAAGCATGTGCCCTCTACAAGGAAGCACTTGACAAGTACCTCCCGCCTGAATATTCTGTTGTCATCTATACATCGGGTCAAAACGATGATGAGCTTCTTCGCAAATACCACATGGAAAGAGACGACCAACTGAATATTGCACGGAACACGTTCCAGAAAGCCAAGGAGAACCCACGGATTCTGATTGTCACCGACATGCTCCTCACCGGATTCGACGCACCTATTGAACAAGTAATGTACCTCGACAAACCCATGCGAGACCACAAACTGCTTCAAGCTATTGCAAGGACCAACAGACCGTATTCTGGTAAGGAAGCAGGGCTCATAGTCGATTATGTAGGCATCTTCAAGAACCTACAGAAAGCTCTCAACTTTGAAGAGAAGGATATCGCAGGTGTTGCGTTCAAATTTGATGAACTGAAGAAGGATTTCAGTAAGACAATCTCAACCATGACAACCATGTTTGCAGGAATCAAGCGGGATGACAATAGAGAGTCACTCTTCAGCGCCTTAGCCGTAATTGAAGATGAGAAGAAGCTGAAGGACTTTAAGACCCAACTATCCAGAGTCAAGAAACTATACGAGACTATTGCGCCGGACCCCTTCCTGCAAGATTACATCAAAGAATACAGTTGGCTCATCGAAGTAAACGAAGCATACAACAAAATGCAGAACAGAAAGAAGACCGACCTTTCAGAATATCAAGAGAAGACTAGGGAACTCATCAAGGAAAGACTTCTCATTGACAAAATCGAAGTCATACTTCCAACCTTTGAGATAGACAAGCAATACCTCAAGACTCTAGACGACACAGGTTACACTACCGAGCAGAAGATTATGGAAATGAAGCGGGCTCTAGAGCATCATATCAGAATAAACCTCGAAACGAATCCTATCTACGAGACCCTCAGCCAACGACTAACAAGGATTCTGAGGTCCAAAAAGAGAGAGGAGATTCTCGCCGAGCTGAAGAAAATGGCAGAGGAAGTGGCAGAAGTTGACGAACAAACCAAGCGCATGGGAGTAACAAAGGAGGAGTTCGCGCTTCTGAATGCAGCAAAGAAGTACGAATCGAAGCTCCCCGAGAGCGAGCTGATTTCTTTCGTCAAAGAGCTCGTGAAACAAGTCAAACCCAAGACCTTCCTAGGGTGGCAGAAAAACCCACGTGTGGTCAAAGATGTGGAAGAAACAGTCTTCAACTCTTGCTATCAATCATTCTCGTCACGCATGGACACCGGAACAATTTCGTCGATGACTGACGAACTAATGAAATTCGTCATGAAGTACAACCTTTGAGGAATCACAATGCATACACTTCGAGTTGGCAATGACCAAATCAAATATTCCGTTAGAGAGAATGCTGGTTCTAAGTATGTTCAGCTGAGGTTTCGACCAAACCTTGAACTCGAAATATCAATACCTTCTGGCGGTCATATTGACGTGAGAAAGGTTATCGAAAAGAAGCAGAGTTGGATTCAGAGAAACTATGAAGAAATAGCATCAAGCAGAAGAGTATTTGACGGCAAACGAGTTCTTTTCAAAGGAATCAGATACAATGTCGCTTTCAATCACGGAGCAACTAAACCAAGAGTCCAGAACACTAGGTTAGTCCTGCCTCTCCGAGAAGATGAACATCCTCAGGCAGCTCTACAGCGTTGGATGAGTAACGAAACGAGAAAATTCATCCAGAGAAGATTCGGCAAGTACCGCAGCAAATTCAGGTTATCTTTCAAGGATTTCTCCGTCAGTAACACACGAAGATGGGCCTACTGCACGAAAGACGGTCAGGTAGTCTTCAACTGGCGACTTAGTGCCTTACCGACCGAACTGGCTGACTATGTGGTGTTGCACGAGATTAATCATCTTAGAGAATTCAACCACTCCCAAAGCTTCAGATACGCTCTCGCCTCAGTATGTCCTGACTTCAAGGAAAAGCAAGCAAGGCTCAGGAGCTACCTTGTCGATTAGAAAGCTGTCTCACCGGAATTTCTGACAACGTTGCTCCCACTAGTGATATCGGGCACGCCCAATCGACGAATCAAAACAATTTCGTAAGTCGTGGTTTCTCTTTCATGGTTCCTGCTACGTCGAGTTTGGGGAGGGTAAAGTCGGGCGCGTGGACGTGGACTTCCTTTCAGGGCCTGCGCCCACGGGGGGCTTCGAGGGACCTTCCGCCGCTCTTGCCAATGATAAACAGTCCTTTGGATCCAGCCGCCGGAGGCGCTGGTTTGGATTGTAGGCAGGTCATTGTGTGTGTGGGTCTGGTGGTGCGCACACACAGTAAACTAGCGTTTTCTACGTTTCTGAACTGCCAGCGAAATCATCAACAAAGCACCAGCCAGCAATGGCAGAGCCGATATTGGAAACTCTGGTACGGTGTTGGAGCCTCCGATTGTAATTTGATGAGTGCTGTGATGGTAAGTGAAAGCGATAAAGTAGTGTGTAGAGTTGCTTGCGAGTGAGAACGCCAGCACGGGAGTAAGTCCATTATCGATAAGTACGGCTGGGCTTCCATTAAGTAAATTCTTAGCAATTACGACATTAGTGTAGCCAATCGTACCAGATGGGCCGTTCACCGTGAAGTTGAGCAGTAGCTTCGATGAGTCGAATTGGAAGTTGGAAATTGTGGAGTTGCTAGAGACCTGAATGAACGTGGTCGGACTTACACCAGACTGAGTTTGGCTCACTGAATATTGCGTGGTCGTCAAGGTAACCGTGACACTTTGGGTAAGTGTGCTAGTGACTGCTGTAGTAGATGTCGTTGTCGAGAGAGTGACGGTTAGCGTTAGGCCCAAGCTATGCGTTGCACTGCTGCTAATCCCTGTAATAGTCAACGCATAGTTGGTCGGCGTTGTGGAATCCGTAGTCGAGATAGTCAGTGTTGAAGTAAATGGCGGAGTTCCGGTAGGAGTACTGAAACTGAGCGTAAGCCCGGACGGCGCGTTTACTGAGAGAGTGACCGGAACCTGATGGCTAGTCGCCGGAGTGATAGAGATGGAATAGGTCCCGGATCCACCTTGAGAAACACTTTGCGAGGAGGATGAGGTCAGTTGAAGACTGAAATCTGCTGGAAATTGGATTTCCGCAATCCTGTTCACAGTATTGCTGCTCTCCGTGATCCAGAGATTCTCATTGGCGTCCAGGAAGAGCGAATAGGGTCCCGCGCCCGCGCTCAGCAGGCTGTATTCATAGAGCCCGTTGTGGGGCCCTGTGGGGCTCCCCAGCGAGCCTGAACTCGTTGGGTTTACAGGCGTTATAGTGTTAGGGTAACCTAGCGAGCGCTGGCCGGCTCGGGCCACCGACGTGGTCGTCTGCGTGGCAACATTTGGGCAATTGGCAACTCTGGCATTAGTGGCGGGCGAAATCGTGCATTGCGCAGCGACTGGAGTGAGCCCGGTGGTGGTAATTGCAGTGGTGTCAAGATACAAGATATTATTCCCGGTATGCTCTAGCCCCCATACGGCCTTACGAGCAGGGTCTGGTAAAGGCGACACAGGGCTAGCACTCGTTGTCGCCAAAGCGTATTCCTTGTAGGTAGTCCCGCCGTTGCCGAGAAGAGATAGGCTGTTTCCCGCAGAGGCGGAGTTGGTCCAGTATACATTTCCAGACGAATCAACAGTGATGTCTGTGGGTGCATGGATGCCAATGAGTGGCGAGGCGCCGAGATCCCATATGGTCAAAATGTTTGTGCTTACTTGCAACCTACCTATCGCACCATAACCATTAGTGCCCCCGGTTTTCTCCGTGAACCATACGTAAGTGTCAGGCGACGAACTGGAAGTGGCGCTGGTTTGGTTGACATAGATATCCCAGGGAAGGCAGTCGCATGGCAAATTTGTGCCATTTCCAAAGCCAAGCGCACTCGAAAATGCTGGAAGCGCCCATTCGCTTAGTTGCGCGGTCGTGGAGCTTGGGGCCGTGTTTATTCCGGAGAGTTCTCCGATATAGCCCGGGTTTCCAGACTCGGTGAACCAAATGTCGCCTGTATTATCAACGGCAACACTCACCGGACCAGTGCCATTGATCCTAAATTCAGTGAGGTAGTTCAGGTAGCCAGTAACGTTGTCTAAAAACGCAATCTCGTTTCTGCTATACTCGGCGAAGTAAATTCGGTTGGAAGTACCACCAAAGGCGCCAGCTCTTCCTGTAACAATGTTACGCGAATTGGCACTCCAAGCGCTCCACTCGTAGATTTTGTTAACCACCGGATCCAGTAGACCCAGCCAGCCCGATGAGTTCTCAGTAAACCAGATTCTTCCACTACTATCTGCAATGATACCGCCAAGTTCTGCGCTTCCATGTGGGACAGGCCATTCGACCAGTTTCAAATTCTGGGGGGCAGCGGCGGCCACAGGCGACAATGCGAAGCTGCCACTCGAAATGAGTGCTACAACCAAAATGGCTGCTACTAGGACAGTTCTCATTGGGCGCATGGCTCAGCCTTCCAATAACCTATCGTCGTTCGTCGTTAGTAAAAATGTGTGTGAGCCTACTTTAGTCGTTTCGGGCCATGTACGCGAATGGATTGTGCCACGATTTAGGAAGCGGTCGAGAGGCCGGCGAGTGTTCGGGCTAAGTCTTTCTTTCTTTCCAGGTCAGCGAGTTGTCTGATGGTCATTTGTGCGGCGGCTGGTGAGCCTCCTCCGTGCATGCATAGCGCTCCTAATCTACCAGGCCCCGTTACCATGCTTTCGATAAGCCTAGCGATTCTCAGCCTCTTCTCTGCTGTCACCCCACGCGTCCCCTGATAGTACTTTTCGACTATTGCGCCGATTTTCGGGTTTTTCAGATCGAGCTCCGAGGGCATGCAGGATATCATGCCGCCTCCGATGTCCTCAGCGATCTTCTGAATCTCGTATGGTAGCCGGGTGACGCTGGTCTTGGTAACGTTGGCCAGAAGGGGATCGGGGAACCATGCCCCTGACGGCGTCGCCTGGCCTTCATGGGCCGCACCCAAGGCTTGCGAGTACAAGGCTTCCGAAAGGTACGTCATTTCCGTAAGACGATCTGAGATTTGCCTAGAGAGTCCGTTGTACTCAGCGAGCAACGCGGAAGCTCCAGTTAACACGTCTCCACATCCCGCCAGACAGCCGCCCAACACCATTCGGTGTAGTAGAACGAACTTGGTCACAATATCCACCGCGTACTCGTACTCACCGTTCATGAACACCCGGTCCTTAGGAACGAAAACATCGTCGAAAACTACAAGTGATTCTGATGAACCGAAGCTCACGTTTCCCTTATCGAACCCTTTTTCCAACTTCCTTTCTCCTCCTGGCTGCATGTTTACGACCTGCATGACGCCTTCCGTGTTCATTGGTATTGCAAAAGCAACCGCATGCTCCTTCTCCGCCTCAACGAATCCAGTGCCTGGCAAAACTATGATCTCATGTGAACCTATGGCGCCACCAATCATGCTCTTGGCGCCACGCACCACGATCCCTTTCTTGTTCTCGTCAACTACTCTGAGGTAAACGTCCTTGTCGGGCTGTTGTTTCGGTTTCAGGGATCGATTACCTTTCGGGTCTGTGAGCGCACCTGCGCAAGTAAGATCTTTGCTCTGCACCAGAGCCACGTACCGCTTCAATCTCCTGTGGTATTCAGTTCCGAGTTTGGCGTCCATCTCGTAGGTCGTGTGCCAAAGCGCATTTAGAGCATCCCATCCGCAACATCGGCTGGCGGTGCACACACCAGTCTTTTGACAGACAAGGCGCGCAGTCCGGACGCGGTTGACCAAGTCTTCCTTCGACCTGTGTATCGAGCAGTATGCACTAATCCTCGCGCCGTTTTCGCCTCGCCGCGTTAGGAGGCCATTGTGAGTTGCTTCCTTAGATAGCTCGTATATCTGGCCAATTCCCTCCAAGGCCAAGCGGGTAAACCGATTCTCCGTCACATCTTCGATGGGACGCCCACGCATGTACGCCTCTGCACCCAGCCGCTTGATGCTCTGGATATACTGCTGTTTTGATTTCAGAACCATATGCGCCACTCACAGAAGCTCGTTGGAAATCACAAGTCGCTGAATCTCTGAGGTGCCCTCGTAAATTTCCGTAATCTTCGCGTCCCGGTAGTATCTTTCGAGGGGAAGATCTGTCATGTAGCCGTATCCTCCGTGGATTTGTAATGCCTTTCGAGCGGCTTCGACTGCGGTTGATGCGGCGAAGAGCTTAGCCATGCTAGCCTCCTTCGTGTGCTTTCTACCTCGATCTGTGAGGGCAGCAGCATGGTACGTGAGCAGTCTCGCGGCTTCAATTTCGGTCGCCATGTCCGCGATCATCCAACGAATCGCTTGTTGGTCGCTGATGGGTTTCCCGAATTGAACCCTCGTCCTTGCATGCTCGATCGCAGCGTCCAGGGACGCTTGGGCTATGCCTACGGCTTGTGCTGCAATGCTAATCCGCCCACAATCCAGCGTGTCCATTGCAATCTTGAATCCCTCCCCCGGCCGGCCAAGCATGTTCCTTGCTGGAACTCGCACGTTATCGAAAATAACTTCAGAAACCATCGATGAACGTATTCCCATCGTGTCAAATATCTTCCCAATCTTGACGCCAGGCATATTCCGGTCAACGATGAAGCATGATATGCCCCGGTGCGCGAGTGCTTTGTCTGTCATCGCGAAGACGAGGTATGTACTTGCCATCGGTGCGTTCACGATGAAGTATTTGCGGCCATGGATCACGTAGTCATCGCCGCTCAGCGTCGCCTTCGACTCCATGGATGCAACATCGCTTCCCGCTCCAGGTTCAGTTAAGCAGAATGACCCGAACTTCGACCCTTGGGCCAACGGTTTCAAGTAAAGCATTTTTTGCGGCTCGGTTCCGTATGATAGCAGTGGCTGGCTGACGAGTGATACGTGCACAGCCAGGGTAACCCCGAGGGCAGCGGAACCGCGGGAAATTTCCTCTACGGCAAGAACGTAACTGAGTACATCTTGGCCACCCCCTCCATACTTTCTTGGGATCGGCAGGCCAGTCAGTCCAGCCTTAGCCATTGCGCGCCAAGTTTCTGTCGGGAATTTGTTGCTCTTATCCCAACCATCAGCCCTCGGTAAGACGAATTTCTCAGCGAAGCCACGGGCTGTTCGCAGCACATCCTCTTGGTGCTTGCTCAACTCGAACTCCATACGAAACCCTACCCAAGGGTAGCGTAATTACCGGGAAATAGCTGTTCAATACGAACAATACGAACAATACTTACGGTTCCGCTGACTTGTCTTCGGACAAGTCAGCTGGTGGGCACACACACGAAAACGGAACCGTTACAACTGTCTAAGAATCGATTCAGTTTAGACATTTTGTGGTTCTGCGTTTGATTAGTCCGTATGCGATTACCATGAAGAGTACGATAACTGGTAATCCTATTGGATATTCTGGATATCTCAGGAGATGCCAGAAGCTGTACGCCCGGAAGGACCACTAGCTTGACGCTAGCGGCGCCCACTGAAGCTTCGGGTTCTTACTTTGGGTTGTAGGCGGGTGTGAAGATGGCGTGGGTTGGGTAGATTTCTACCTGAGGTTCGCCTTTAAACCCGAGCTGTTTCACGCCTGGCATAAGCCTGCTCTTGACGAAGTCGTTGAAGTTATCGGCGGTGTCCCAGATATCGGTGACGTGTGCCCCGTTCGCGTCGAACGCCGCTACGTGGAATCGCAGCCCTTTGGGTACGTTTCCTTCCCAGTTGATGGGTTTCCTCATGGCCTCATACTGTTCGCGGGTGAGGCCTTTCCAATTCATTATCATGACAATAGACATGATGCATCCCGCCCTAATCAGGTTCCTTACTATATATGGCTAACACTTCTGCAGCGAGGCAGTTTTCGTGTGTGTGGGACTAGAGTAGACTCCTTCGTCTTACGATCCAAATCGACCCACGATTTGGTATGTTCTTCGAAACGAGAGCCCTCAGGTTCGGGGCCGTCGCGTCTGCAAGTGAAGTTGTCGGTTGATAGGAAGGGCTGTGAAAACGCGGTTGAAAGTGGTCTATACTCACCTAGTTGATTTTCAAGGTAATGAGTATGTCTGCAGAATAGTGGGTCGTGTCGTTCTTGATTCTTGCTTACATGTGCACGATTTCTTCTGGCGGTGGCTCGGTGCTGGGCTGTCCTAGGTCGACTCCGGTAACTGATTTCACTTGTTGTTTGAACCATACCTCGAACGGAGCCTTTGACTTGGCTAGGGCTTCGAAAGTCTTCTCCACGTCGTCGGCTTCAAAGTGAACGATCACCATGTCGCCTTGGGGAGTCTTCTGCAGGAACCATGACTCCTTCGTTGTGCCTTGTCTTTTCAGTGCTTCGGCATATTCGGTGCGTTTCGGCCCCATACATGTCTTCGCAAACTCTCTTCCAGCTTCAGTCTTACCTGGAAGGATTGGGAATGCTGCGCAAAATGTTTTCATGACGAAACATCTCCACCTAATCGCTAATATGCCTTACGATATAATTTTTCACAGAGCAACCCGTCAACCGACAACGTCACGTTACCCTGAGAGTTCACTTGAGCCGCTTGAGCAACTCTTCGGTGTCAACTACTGTCGCAAATTCCCCATTCAGACTCGCAAGGTTGACTGCGTAAACGTCCTCTGCTTTGTATGACCTTCCGTCCGGGCCCACTCGATCAAAAGTTGCGGTCGCGTCGGCGACCACGTAAGTCTCAAAGCCCAAATTGCCAGCCATACGTGCAGTAGTCGACACACAATGGTCCGTTGTTAGGCCAATGAGAACCACTGTCTTCAATTCATTTTGCTTGAGGCGCTCTTCGAGGTCGGTTCCGATGAATGCACTGTTGACATTCTTTTGAATAACCGGCTCGTCGGCATGCGGTTTGGCTGCATCCTTAATTTCGAACCCAGGAGACTCCGGCCCGAAGAGGGACCCTGAGGCACGCGAACGATGCTGTATATGGAAGAGTGGGCGACCAGTCTTTCGCCATGCCTCCAATAATCTTGCGATGTTAGACTCCGCTTCAGGGTTATTCCTGCTGCCCCAACTCGGATCGTCAAAAGCTTTCTGGACGTCAATACTGATTAAAGCTGCATTTTTCGGGAACGGTTGAGTTTGGGGTTTCATAGTGGCCATTGACCGCTTGCTCCATTTCCTCTTTTATGTTTTCCAAGATTGAAGGCACTTCGCACACCGCAAACGGTAACTATTCAGGCAAAGAAGTATCTTCGTTGTGCAAGGTTAACGAACATTGAGCGAGTACGTGAAAGTCTGCGAAACCACCGACGTCCCACCCGGAACCATGCGTCCCGTTGACGTGGGCGAGAATAAGCTGATGATCGTCAACGTAGATGGCTCGCTATATGCAGTGAACCGAATCTGCACCCATGAAGACGCAGACCTTTCCACGGGTTTTCTGAATGATTCCGTGGTAACTTGCCCGCTGCATCTCTCGAGGTTCGACGTCAAGACTGGTGGTGTGGATAATCTTCCAGCAACTGTGCCCTTGGCTACATACAACTTGAAGGTGGAAGGGACAAGTGTATACGTCCAGCTGTAGACTCAGCTGACGAAACCAATTGGAGAACATTTATCACATGACATATGTTATGATAGACAGCGTTCGCCGGTCTAAGTATTGGTCGAGAGAGTAACAACGATAAATGTTCCTGGGATACGAGAGGATTTTCCGATTCTCAAACGCCACGTTAACGGAAAACCACTCATCTACTTCGATAACGCCGCCACATCACAAAAACCCGAATCCGTCATAGAAACCACAGACCGGTATTACCGAGAATACAACGCGAATATTCATCGCGGAATTCATAAGTTAGCTGAGGAAGCAACTCTAGCGCATGAAGAAGCAAGAGAAAAAATCGCCAAATTCATCAACGCAAAACACACCGAAGAAATAATCTTCACACGAAACGCAACTGAAGCGATAAACCTAGTCGCCTACGCCTGGGGCAGAGCGAACATTGGGAAAGGGGACAAGATTGTCTTAACAATTATGGAGCATCACAGCAACATAGTCCCGTGGCAGTTGCTGGCCCAAGAAAAGGGCGCCAGCGTTGAGTACGTCAAGATCGATAATGGAGGTTTGCTCCGCCTAGATGAAGTTCATGAGTTGATTGATGAGAAAACGAAGATAGTGTGTGTAACTCAAGCCTCTAACGTGCTTGGAACGATTAACCCAGTTAAGGAGATCGGCAAGGTCGCCCACCGCTACGGTGCAATGTTCTTGGTTGATGCAGCCCAGTCTGTCCCGCACATGCCCGTTGACGTTAGGAATATTGACAGCGACTTCTTCGCCTTCTCAGGCCACAAGATGTTGGGTCCCACCGGAATTGGGGTCCTTCATGGGAAGAGCGAACACCTCAGCAGAATGCCGCCATTCTTGGGTGGCGGGGAAATGATAAGGGAAGTTCACACTACCGGAGCCTCGTGGAAGGATATCCCATACAAGTACGAGGCTGGGACACCAAACATAGTCGGCGCCATCGGCCTCGGGGCGGCAGTGGATTATCTCAGCAAGATCGGAATGGAAAATGTGCATGAGCATGAGAGAGAAATCTCCAGGTACGCAATTGGAAGAATGAGCGAAGTAAAGGACCTCACCCTATATGGTCCCAGAGACATTGCGCAAAGGGTCGGCGTACTCTCCTTCAATTTAGGTGACATCCATGCCCACGACCTGGCTTCCATCATGGATGAAGAGGGCGTCGCAATCAGGTCGGGGCACCATTGCGCCCAACCCTTAATGGAGTTCCTGAACGTGCCTGCCATGTCGAGGGCAAGCTTCTACATTTATAACACGAAGGAGGAGGTTGACGTATTCATCAATGTCCTTGAGAAAGCCAGGAAGCTATTTGCGCGATGAGTTCTGAAATCTACAAAGACATAATTTTGGATTATTACCGGAACCCGCGCAACTTCGGTGACCTGCCGGAGCCGGATGTCCGCGCGAAGGACTCGAACCCGCTATGCGGCGACATCATAGAGATGCAGCTGAAGATCAAGGACGGTAAGGTGGACGATATACGGTTCAAGGGTAAAGGCTGCGCCATTAGCCAAGCCTCAGCTTCAATGCTCACTGAAGTAGTCAAGGGGAAGACGCTTGATGAAATCAAAGCCCTAGGTAAGCCCGATGTGCTAGAACTTCTAGGCATAGACCCAGGCCCTACTCGAATCAAATGCGCCCTACTAGGCTTGAAAGTGGTGAAACTCGGCGTCTACGGCTACCTCGGGCAAGCAATAACCGAGGAAGTAAAGCAACTAGTCTAACTGCACCCTCGCAGTTGATTCAATCGTAAGTCAGATTCCGGGAACTGACCTTCCTGCCTGTTTTGGTTGGATGAAAAGTTTATGTGAGATGCGGTTAACGTATGGAAGCCATGCCAAACAAATATGTTCTTCCGGAATTGCCATACAAATACAACGCGCTCGAACCAGTCATTTCCCAAGAAATAATGACGCTCCACCACGACAAACACCACGCAGCCTACGTTACCGGCGCAAATGCGGCCCTCGAGAAACTCGATAAAGCCCGTAAGGGCGAAGCCCCAGTCGACATCAAAGCAGTTCTCAGGGATTACAGCTTCCACTTTGGAGGCCACATCCTACACAGCATCTTCTGGCCAAACATGGCGTCCCCAGGCAAGGGGGGCGGCACGCCAGGCGGAGCCCTCGCAGACAAGATTAACGCAGACTTTGGCGGCTTCGACAAGTTCAAACAACAATTCTCTGATGCGGCTAAGACAGTTGAAGGCTCAGGATGGGCCCTACTACTCTACGACAACACCACCGACCAACTCGTCCTCACACAAGTCGAAAAACAAAACTTCATGCACCTCGCCCAACTCCCCATACTCCTCGGCCTCGACGTATGGGAACATGCGTATTATCTAACCTACAAAAACGACAGGGCAAAATATGTTGACGAGTGGTGGAAGGTCGTTAACTTCGACGACGTGGCAGCCAGGTTCGGCAAAGCAAAGCATTAGAACTCTCAGGACTGGAATCGATCACTCTACGGGTCTGAATGAAATCAGGCCCACCCATTTTTCTCAACTAAGCGTCTCAACCGCCGTAAACCAACGTAAGGTTCAAAAGCACTAGATACGTAAGCTCAGAAAGCCTACTGACCACAGGGGTCAGAGGGTGTCTTCTCTTTTGGAATGCACTATTTGTAAGGGCGCAGGCGAAATAGCTTGTGGCAAATGCAAAGGCACAGGCTCAATACCATCGAAATGTGACGAATGCAAAGGAGTCGGCAAACTGACCACTGAGAAGGGCGTACTTGATTGCGATATTTGCAACGGTACCGGTTTAGTTTCAATCAAGTGCAACGAATGTTTCGGCGGCGGCAAACTCGTCTGTGAGGCATGCGGCGGAACAGGCGGCAAAGAAAGCGAAATAGACGAATCGATCTGAATTAGCTATCGCCAATCGGAACAGACCAAGCGTCTCGTTAGGGTCAAAGGGGCCTGCAATTTGGGAGGCAAGGATAAAGCCTCGCCCGGCTTTCCGATACATGAGTCTGTTGCGCAATGAAGACGACTCTCATCTCAAGTCAAGAGAAATTCCCATTCCTTCGAGAGCTATCCATACAGGACACTAACCCCGGCTCATGTGCTGGCCCTAAGGATTGGAGTAGCATCCAAGGGCATGAGCTTCTGGAAGTTGTGACCCCGATTGACGGCTCGGTAATCGCTAAGGTGGCACTCGCATCAGTAGACGACTACGAGCACGTCGTCAAAACCGCTGAGGAAACTTTCCTCAAATGGCGTTCAACACCCGCACCGGTTCGAGGCCAAATCGTCCGGGAGGTTGGCGACGAACTTCGCAAGCACAAGGAACAACTTGGCAAGTTAATAACGCTAGAAATGGGCAAAATTGTCGCGGAAGGCACGGGAGAAGTTCAGGAAGCCATTGATATCGCCGATTTCGCGGTGGGACTCTCACGCCAGCTATACGGCCTCACGATGCAATCTGAACGCCCGCTTCACCGAATGTACGAGCAATGGCATCCCTTAGGCCTCGTAGGTATAATTACGGCCTTCAATTTCCCAGTCGCGGTCTGGTCATGGAACTCAATGATCGCAGCTGTCTGCGGTGATACAATGGTATGGAAACCTTCCTCGAAAGTCCCGCTTTGCGCAATTGCGGTTCAGCACATCGTAAACCGAGTGATGGAACGCCATCAGCTAACGGGAATCTTTACGCTCGTAATAGGTCGGGGTTCAACGATTGGGGAACGCCTGATCAATGACAAGAGAATTCAGCTAATATCATCCACTGGGTCAACCACGATGGGGATGCGCGTTGCCGAGGCAGCGGCGAAACGACTGGCACGAACCATACTGGAACTGGGTGGCAACAACGGCATAATTGTAGCTGAGGACGCGAATTTGGATCTCGCCGTGCGCGCGATCCTTTTTGGAGCAGTTGGAACAGCGGGACAACGTTGCACAACGACTAGGAGAATAATCGCGCAGAAGAATATCATAGATGAATTGACTTCAAGGCTTGTAAAAGCCTACGGACAAGTTCGCATCGGCGATCCCTTGGATTCCAACACGGTGATGGGGCCATTAGTTGACGAGGAGGCAGTTGCCAATATGATGAAGGCGTTGGGAACCTTACCGAAACAGGGCGGGAAGATTGTTACCGGTGGGAAAAGACTCGAACGATCCGGGTCCTATGCGACACCAGCAATAGTCAGGGTTCCAGGCAATACGCAATTAGTCTGTGAAGAAACATTTGCACCAATACTCTACATAATGGCTTACGATACGATTGAGGACGCCGTTAGCCTGCATAACGAAGTCCCGCAGGGACTGTCATCGGCAATTTTCACCGAATCCGTCAAGAAAGCGGAGAAGTTTCTCTCCTCCGTTGGCAGTGATTGTGGCATAGCGAACGTGAACATTGGCACGTCTGGAGCCGAGATTGGTGGCGCATTCGGTGGAGAGAAGGACACGGGTGGGGGTAGGGAGGCAGGTTCGGATGCCTGGAAACAGTACATGCGCCGCCAGACGACGACGATTAACTGGGGCGACCAACTGCCTCTAGCACAGGGCATTAAATTCGGTGAAGAATAGGTCAGAAGAATCCAGTGCGTGTCTTACGTGAGGTTCTGTTACCTTGTCGGTTGGTAACTCGTCTGCATCGACTGAGGGATTACCGTCGATCTCGGATTCCCATACCATCGCTTCACCTGCAGATGCGACGGGGCCGAACCAGAAAATAAAGCGCTGGTTATCCAGCGCAGCCCTCTCGCCCAGCATTCACTGAGCCAGCTTGACCATTCGCCTAGTCAGGGTTTTACGCTCGGTCAAAAGCAACGCCTTACCCAACATCGGACCGTTCAGCATTCAGGTATGAACCCACATATCGCCTAACGAGCGGTCTTCATCGACTGATGACTGCCACCCGTAGTCTTGCGGATGCATATAGAACCGATAGGCGACTGAAGGTAATCAACCGAAGAGGTAACAGAATCTTACGTGACATAATTTAGCCATTCGGTATACTTCTGACTTCGCCCCCGCACCGTATCTTCGAAAACGGCCTGCAGTTTTCTGGTAACCGGATACTCTGCGTTTCCGATTTTTCTGCCGTCAACTTCCCTGATTGGAGTTATCTCAGCGGCGGTTCCGCAAAGGAACAACTCATCTGACGTGTACAGTTCTTCTCTGGACATGTCGATGCGGCTGCAACGGACGCCTATGTCGCCTGCTAGTTGAATCACGGTATCGCGCGTGATTCCTCGAAGTATACCTGCTGCCGCTGGCGGCGTCGAGAGCACGCCACGCTTTATGCGAAAGATGTTCTCACCCGTTCCCTCTGACACCATTCCGTTGGCGTTTAGCATGATGGCTTCATCGTATCCAGCCTTTAATGCCTCGATCTTTGCGAGCGCTGCGTTTGCGTAGTTTGCGGACGATTTCGCCTGGGGAGGCAACGTCAGTGGACTAATTCGCCGCCAAGATGAGACTAGACAGCGCACGCCATTTTTCACTGCGTCTTTGCCTAAGTAGGCTCCCCAACGCCAAGCTGCCACGGCAAAATCCACCTTGTTTGGCAGTGGGTTAACACCCATCTCACCGTAACCGTAGTAAGCAATCGGCCGAATGTAACACTCGTCAAGGCCATTAGCCTTGACGATGGACATGATTGCCGCAGCTATCTCTTCGGGGCCATATGTCAGATCCATTAGGTATATCTTGGCGCTGTTCACGAGGCGCCAGACATGGTCATAGAGCCGAAAAATGGCTGGCCCTCGAGTAGTCTTGTAGCACCTGAGTCCCTCGAAAACTGCCGTCGCATAGTGTAGAGCATGAGTTAGGACATGTATCTTGGCGTCGTCCCAGTCAACCAAGTTACCGTTAAGCCAAATCTTGCTCACCTTATCCAATCCTCAAAGCCTCCTCCCCAAGCGATTGAAGGTCGAATTGAAAAAGTAGACTGCGAAAAATCAGGGAAGGCTATTGATGATAGAGAAGAGCGCGGCGCTAGGTGATTTGGACGTGGTCTATTTGGTAGTAGCGTTTGGCTAACATACGGGTTTTGTCTATTGTTCGGCCGTTCTTGCCTATGGCTAGAGCTTTGTCTTTGGGGTCAACTTCGACAACTACGATTTTGCGGTCGGGTCTCTCAGTTATTCGAACTTCCTTAATTTTTGCCGGTGAGAGGCAATTCCTGATGAGTCCTTCCGCGGTGTCGGAGAATTCTACTACTTCTATAGGTCGGCCGGTCATTTTGCGTAGCGCGTTAATGTTTTTGCCGCCCTTGCCAATAGCTAACCCCATTTCGCCGGCTTTGGCGACGAAAATTATCCTATCATCTTCAATGTCAATTATGCAATCGTTTGCCGTTGCGCCGGTGATGTTTTCGAAGAGTGCAATGAGTCTCATCTCTTCTCCGGTGAGTTTTATTCCTGAACTGGCCATTTCTTAGCGCTCTGCCAACTTGAGAATCTCTGAATCGCCCGGCTCTTTAATTGTTAATACGGTTACCACGAAGGGTTTCAGGCATGCTGACCCGAGGTCGACGCTATTTCCGGGGAAATTGAAGACAGGTACGGAAGATTGCTTGGCATATTGAATGATATCTGTCTTGTATTGGGCGGGGCAGTTTGAGGCCACTATTAGGAGCTTGGCTTTAGCGAACCTTGCGGCGTCAAGGGCTTCCTTAACGCCCAACGCAACTTTGCCCGTTTTCACTACGATTTGGATCTGCTTGTTCACATCCACCTTTGTGCTCTGCATTACTTCTTGGCCTTCTCAGGCATGGTCATGTAGACTTCGATGAGGCCTGTTCCCATCGGAACCTGTTGGCCGACGATAACGTTTTCCGCGACTCCGCGTAATGTGTCCCGCGTTCCTTTGATTGCGGCATCTATGATGGTGGGTATCGTTATCTCAAATGCCGCTTTGGCTAGCGTGCTGGCTTTCTCTCCACTGACACCGTGCCTGCCTACCTGGAGTATCTCGCCGGACGCGGTCATAGCGTCGGCTACGAGCATAACGTGCCGTACGTCTACGTCGAGGCCTTGCTCTTCGAGAACCGCCATTGCCTCTTTTATGATTACGTTGCGTCCTGCTTCAATTCCAAGCACTTCGGCTACCTCGTGCATATTGTTCGAAATCGTTCTGGTTGTGTCTACGCCTTCGGTTTCAAGTGTCAACTCGAGGTTGGAACCCTCAGTTCTAATCACCCACTCGTTCTTCTCGCCCGTTTTCTCTTCCATGACGAGTGCACGTTTTACTTGCGGGATTCCCTTGACGTGCATCAACGGCAGGCGCAACACAAGTCTGTTGAATTGTGGTATGTCCATATCCTGTGGTGCGATGTGGACGTTGTTACGCTCCACCTCTACTTTGCATCCGCCTGGGGTCACAGCCGCTTTTACGTCTTTGAGGATTACCTCTCTTTCCCTCATGGCTTCGTTGTTCAGTGTAACAATAATCCGCATTTTTGTGATGTCCGATTCAATGCTTGAAGCGATGTCGCCTAGGTTGGTGTGGGTAATTCTTGTAGCCACTTCCTGTGCCTTCTCGCGGCTCGTGCGTCGTTTCTTGTCGAGGTACACGATCATGCTGGGTGTAGATGGAATCTTCCGTGCGTCAACGATCTCGATTAGCCTTGGAAGGCCTAGCGTGACGTTCTGCTCTCTGACGCCTGCGAAGTGGAATGTTCTAAGCGTCATCTGGGTCCCGGGTTCACCTATTGATTGTGCTGAAACTATTCCGGCAGCTTCTCCAGGTTCGATCATCGCTTTGCGGTAGTTCTTCACAGCTTCCTTTATCGCCGTGTCCACTCCCTTCCGCGTGAGTTTCGCGCGAAGGAGGCTTTCTTTTAGTTGGCTAGTTAGGCTCGGGGTGAGGTCTTTCCTGACCTCTGCGACCTTCTTCTCAATGTAGAGCTTGCTGGCTTTTGCACCCTTCTCGATTGTGAGTTCGACGCGTTCCACTAGGCGTTCTGTATTCACTGCCTTTCCGTGGTCGCTTTTCGCGGTGTCGACTCCGTCTTCGCCATACCTGAATTGTATGATGTCACCTCTTGAGTCACGGACCGTGCCGTCGTATTCAACGCGAATGTGTTCGAGCGCATTGATGAGCCGGCGTTGCATGTAACCGCTCTGCTGCGTCCTCACGGCCGTATCCACGAGTCCTTCTCTGCCGCCCATCGAATGGAAGAAGAATTCTACGGGGGTTAGGCCTTCTTGGTAGGAGGCGTAAACAAACCCTCGGGCTTCGGCCCCGACGTCGCCCCTTTCGAAGAATGGGAGTGCTCGGTCTCTGTAGCCCCGCGTTATTCGCTGGCCGCGGATTGATTGTTGGCCTACGGTGGCGACCATCTGGGCGATGTTTAGCATTGAGCCGCGCGCGCCCGTTTTGGTCATTATAACTCCTGAATTGTCCGTCTCAGTTTTCAGGTATTGTTCAGCTAGATCGCCTGCTTGGTCGCGTGCTTTTGAAAGTTCATCCATGATTCGGAGTTCAAGGGATTCTTCTAGGGAGCGGCCTGGGAGCCGTTCAAGTGTCTTTCTCTTGTATTGGTCGATTAGATCTTGCACATGCTCTTCGGCTTTCTTAACAGCCTTGGAGATTTTCTCTCTGACTGAGGCTGAAATGTCGAGTTCATCAATTCCGTACGTGAATCCTCGCAGAGTTATGAACCGGTCAAGAAGCTTGATCAAACCGTTTAGGAAGTTGCGGCCTGGTTCAGAGCCGCTGTCTTTCACTATGCGGTGGAAGAGGGTCTCGGAGCGTTCAGCACCGATTGTGTTCTTATCTATGACTCCTTCGATGAGCATCCCGTCTTTCACTACAACGGAGCTGCCGTCCTCTTGGGTGACCATGCTCGATTTGGTTACGAAGTCGAAACCTGGTGGGAGGAAGAGGCTGAAGATCTGCTTCCCGCTCCAAAGTTCATCTGGCCGTTTTATCTCAGGGGGCGGTAGTTCCCCGTAATATCTCGCCGCGACTATGAGTTTGCCGACTTCTTCTTTGGTTAGATAGGTTGACTTTCTTGTGAGTAGGTACGCTGCGGTAAGTAAGTCAGTTTTGGCCCCGATTATTGGGCCTCCGTATCGGGGTGAAAGAATCTGGTCTTGGACTTGCATGAGTAATTTTGCTTCAGTTCTTGCCTCCTCACCCTGCGGGACGTGGAGGTTCATTTCGTCGCCATCGAAGTCAGCATTGTATGGTGGGCATACGCATGGGTTGAGCCTGAAGGTCTTGTATGGTAGCACCTTCACTGTGTGTGCCATTATCGACATGCGGTGGAGGGAGGGTTGTCGGTTGAAGAGGACGATATCTCCATCTCTGATGTGGCGTTCCACAATGAAACCCGGCTGAATTGCTTCGGCCAGGCTCTCTCGTTCAGTGACGAATTCCAGCCTGACTCTTCGCCCATCAGGCCTTACTATGTAGAGCGCGCCAGGGTATTGGTCTGGGCCATTTCTGATGAGTTGTTTCAACTCATCAACATTCCAAGGTGTGACCCTTTCAGGCATAGTCAAGCGCTGGGCGACGTCAAGTGGCACGCCGACTTCGTTAATGTCAATATTTGGATCTGGTGAGATTACAGTCCTGGCGGAGAAGTCGACCCGTTTTCCTGAAAGGTTGCCCCTGAACCTTCCCTCTTTGCCCTTGAGTCTTTGGCTGAGAGTTTTCAATGCACGGCCGGACCTGTGGCGTGCGGGTGGCAGGCCGGAAACCTCGTTGTCAAAGTATGTTGTGACGTGATATTGGAGGAGCTCATGAAGTTCCTGGATGATGTTGACGGGAACCCCTGACTCTAAGGCTTCCTTGAGTTTCTGGTTTATTCTGATAATGTCGACCAGTTTGTGCGTAAGGTCGTCCTCTGATCGGATTCCTGATTCGAGTGTGATGGAGGGCCGGACGGTTACGGCTGGGACGGGTAGAACTTGGAGGATCATCCACTCTGGACGTGCGGCGGTGGGTTCCATGCCTAGTAATCGAAGGTCATCGTCCGGGATTCGTTCGAGTCGCTCCCGAATTTGGCTTGGGTTTAACCTGGCGGCGCCGGCTTCCGCCATTTCGTGGAAGGTGGTAGGTTTCGCGTGTTCAATTGGGTATTGATGGGCTCCGCAGTGGGGGCATTCCTGACTCTTCTTCGCATCCTTCATGACAGCTTCGTAAAATGTAGCTGGAATCTCGTTGAGTTGCTTCTGCTCTCTTTGCATCAACTCGTTGTATGTTTTGATCTTATCGGCTGAGAGAAGTATGCGGCCGCAGTTTCGACACGTAACCTGAAGCAGCTTATGAATTAGTTTCGCAAAGGCCACGTGGACGACTGGTTCTGATAGTTCGATGTGTCCGAAGTGTCCGGGGCATGCGGAGGCAGTGTTGCCGCAAGTCTTGCATTTCTGTCGTGGTTCTAGGGTGCCTAGGCGGCCGTCCATTAAACCCGAAACTATTGGGACACCGTCCTCATCGTACGTGTCGGCGGTTTGGATTTCAACCGCGGAAAGTTTGCGTATTTCGCTCGGGGATGTGAGGGTGAAGTGGATACTGCCGATTACTTTAGTTGGTTCTTCAGCGACTGACATTCTAAGCTCGCTCCGATACTTCTAAACGCGGCGCTATGCCGAGCGCCATAAGTTCCTGCAGTAACAGTTTGAATGCATAGGACAGCTGCACGCCGGAAATTACCGCTTTATCGCCGTCGATTCTGCAAACGTATTTGTTTTGTTTCACGTCGTGGTAGGCTAACAAGCCGCATACGTCGCAGACCATGACCGTGTACTTGTCTGATTCCTCGAGGAGCCTGTCTCTCAGCAGCGCTGATGCGCCGTGGCCGATTAAGCAATCCCGTTCCATCTCGCCGAACCTAAGGCCGCCACCCCTCGCACGTCCTTCAGTCGGTTGGCGTGTGAGCATCTGTACTTGCCCGCGAGCACGCGCATGCATTTTGTCGGCGACCATGTGGTGTAATTTCTGGTAGTAGACGACTCCGACGAAGACATCGGCGACAAGTTTCTTGCCGTCTATACCGTTGTAGAGAACCTCCCTTCCGCTGTGTTGGAAGCCTAACTCAAGAAGTGCATCACGCAGAGCGGCAGGCCCTTCATTACTGAAAGCGGTCCCGTCGACGGGTTCGCCCCGAAGGCTTGCAACTTTTCCTCCCACTGCCTCAACAAACTGGCCTATAGTCATGCGTGATGGAATCGCGTGCGGATTAATGATAACGTCAGGCACGATTCCCTGTTCACTAAAGGGCATGTTCTCCTGGGGAATCAGTGTCCCGATAACACCTTTTTGCCCGTGTCTTGATGCGAATTTGTCTCCGAGTTCAGGTATTCGCGTGTCTCGGACGCGAGCTTTCACTAGGCGGTTGCCTTCAATTGATTCGCTCAGGAAAACGGCGTCCACTATGCCTTCTTCTGAGGGGCGCATGCCCACCGATGAATCCCGTTTGGTGGGTCCTTTGACCTCGAATTCGCGGTATTCTTCAAGGAATCTGGGTGGGCTTGTTCTTCCAATCAGCACGGTGTTCCCGGTGACTTCTGACTCGACCGAAATGATACCGTCTTCTTCCAAGAGCCTGTAGTACCTGTCACCCCTGTAGCCGCGAATTCCGGCTTCGGGCACTTCGAATTTGTCGCGAAGGCCTCCGAGATACTGCCTGCACTCTCCTTCGTAGACTCGGTAGAATGTTGAACGGAAGAGCCCTCGGTCGACGGACGATTTGTTGATTATGATAGCGTCTTCCATGTTGTAACCTTGGTAGCAGAGAAGTGCTACGACACAGTTCTGTCCCGCAGGCCTGCTGTCGTACTTGATGATGTCCATGGGTTTTGTTCTAACCATAGGAACCTGTGGGTAGTGTAGGATGTGGGCACGCGAGTCAGTGCGGTTTGCGTAGTTCACGCAGAAAACGCCCAGCGCTTGTTTCGCCATAGCTGATTCGTAGGCGTTGCGTGGTGACTGGTTGTGTTCGGGATAGGGGATTAGGGATGCACAGATTCCCAGGATTGTGTACGGGGCGATTTCGACATGTGTAGTCCTTTCGTTGATTCGGCCTGGTGACGGAGCGATCAGCGCATTTTCTTCCTCATCAGCGTCCAGATAATCGATGACGCCTCGGTCAACGAGGTCCTCCCAACGCATCTCCCCACGTTGAACTGCTTCCACGTGCTCACGCGTCAGCCGTGGCTTGGAATTTTCGACTATGATTAGCGGCCTTCGAACTCGGCCTTGGTCGCAGTTAACGTAAAGCTCCTGCCGCCCTCCTTCAACTCGCGGCTGAGAGTAAGCAACATTTACTTCCGAACTTATCTCCGCCCCCCTTCGCATTCGGATAAGTTCCATGGCCAGCTTGTCTGCCTCGCGGATGTACCCTGCAATCAGGCCGTCGACGAAAACCTTCGCGCCTGCTTCACGGAGCTTGATGTCGGCTTCATCTACGCTGATTACGCCCATCCGTCGGAGTTTGGAGACGAATTCTCGCGAATCAACACCATTAGATATGACCGCGCTGAGGGCGAGGTTCTTGACGAGACCGCAGTTCGAGCCTTCAGGGGTCTCGCTGGGACAAAGTCTTCCCCAATGTGTTGGGTGAAGGTCTCTGGCTTCGAGGTTTGGTTGGCTTCTGCTCAGGGGCGATTGGAGCCTGCGAAGATGACTTAACGTCGAGGCGAAATTTGTTCGGTCCAGGAGTTGGGTTACGCCGACGCGACCGCGAACCCAATTGCCAGTAGCTATCGCATGCTGTATCCGTTCCGTAATAATTCCAGGGCGAATTGCATTGCTGATTGAAAGTTCCGCATGCCTTCGTATCGTAATTCTTTCAAGTTGATACTTGAGGTCACGGATGAGGTTCCGGAAGGATATTCGGAATAGTTCAGCTAACAGAGACCCGGCGAGTTTCAATCGCTTATTCGCGTAATGGTCCTTGTCGTCGGGCTCTCTCATGCCAAGTTTTAGTTCAATTACCCGGCATCCCACTTCAGCAATGCATGCGGCCTTCTCCTTCCTCTCTTCAGGAAGCCGTCCAATATGTGGCAGGAAGTTTCTGTCAACGGAAGCTTCGGCCTTCTTTAAACGATAATCTTCGACTTGGCCTGGAGCCAATCGGTTACCTATGTAAAGGAGGGCATCCCTTTGTGTAACGACGCCGACGGATTTCTCGAAGGTTGATGCAAGTTGATTCTGAAGCGTCTCGTCGCTCGATATCATCTCAGCGATTTTCGAGTCCTCTTCGTACCCGAGCGCCTTTATCATCACCACTATTGGAATGTCTGATGGGACGCCGGGCATGGTGATGTACATGGCGCCGTCAGTCTTCAAAGTCACCTCTGTTCGAGCCCTGAAGCCGACGGTTGTCGAGAAAATCTTAGCCTTGTAGGTGGGATGGACGCCTGCTTGCTCTTTGTCTACTAGAATCTTGTTGGCCGCCAAATCTTCAAGCGCGACGACGACCCGTTCTGCACCATTTACAATGAAGTAGCCACCGGGGTCAAGCGGGTCTTCACCGATGCTGATTAGTTCTTCAGACGCCATGCGAGAGAGCGGACAAATTTTCGAGCGAAGCATTACGGGAAAATCGCCAATATAGACTATCTCAGTCTGCCCCTCCCTCTCCCCGATGACAGGAGTCATCTCCAAGTGGAGAGGGGCCGCGTAAGTTAGGTTGCGAATTCTAGCCTCGGTGGGAAAGATCTGCCGTTCCGACCCGTCTACTTCGGTAACCCGCGGCGTTCCAATCTCAATCTTACCTAGTTTGATCTTTAACGGATAATCTTCGATCTCAATCGGTATTTCCCCGGTCTCGTCGACAATAGCTTGCAGCCCAGTTTCGATGAATTCGTTATACGAATCGACGTGCTGCCTAACCAGCCCTTTTTCTTCTAGGAAATGTTTGATTAGCTCCCAGATTTGAGGGCTAACAGTTCCGGTTGTTGTCACAGTCATAATTCCACCCTAACCATCAACAACGTAACGATAAACGACAACTTCGCCAGCGGTCGCGCTCTTGCGGGTTATACGCAAAATATCGCCCATTTTAGCTCCCAAGACTTCAGCGGCGGGGTCCTCAGTTTTGATGTATGGGAGCTGGTATGGCCTGATGTGAAATTCCCGCATCAATTCTTCTGCTTCTTTCTTAGAAAGAAGTTCATGTTTGGGCACAAATTCATGCCCGAAAAGATTGTATGACCTCTCCTTTTCGCTATCCTTCAATCTAGGCATTCTCTCCGCGCGCAGAAAAGGTTCATCCGGCCCTCGATTGGAGCCTTACCGAAACTTTCCGTACATGCACCGGGACTCACGCTAATAAAGTTTAGTGCAGTTGAAAGCGCTCCGCTAAACTAACGGCGGCTTCCGAACAGTAAATCTCGGAACAGACGACTTCTCTACGCACAGTTTCTATGTGAGTTCTGATTAATTATGTTTGAGGCGCACCCAAATTCCAGCCTCCTAACTCGTCAACCTATGGCGGTAGACCAGTGTAGAAGCAGGCGTTTGCTCGATTTTACTGGCGAACGTTATCGGGAAGTTGGGATTAGCTCCTCAAGGCATATTTCGGAAGAACGTACACGATCGAAGGGCCGTAAAGGATGTATGTGTAATGGCCACGCAAGTTTCAGTGAAGTTAGAGCGGGTTGAAGACCTCAAGTTCAATGTCGAACTACCCGACGGGCGCAGAATTGGACTAAACTCGGCCGAGGACATGGGACAGGCTTTCACTCCCATGGAACTCTTCTTGATGGCCCTGGCGGGATGCACGGCGATGGACGTGCAGTGGATTATGGATAAGGAGCGGCAGAAGGTTGACCGGCTGGAGATTTCCGCACGGGGAACACGGCGTGATGAAGACCCGAGGTACTATGAAACTATCGACCTAGAATACAAGTTCGCGGGGCCAAGTATCAGGAAGAATACCGTTGAGAGGGCGATTCGGCTTTCTCAAGAGAAGTATTGTTCAGTGAGGGCTATGGTGAGGGATAATGTCAGGATCAACATTACCTACCGCATTTCGAACGGAGCCGAACGAGAGCAAAAGTACGTTTACGCGGCGCCGCTGACTTCAAACCAATGAACTGAACCCACACCTAAGCATCTGGTTGGCGAGCAATGCCCTGCGAAGGCGCTTACACGGCAACTTGCCATCTTTGGTGACAATCTCTCTTTTATCCCTGGGTAGACAATGGGTTACCTAGATGGACATTGGGTAACCCCAAGATGGTTAAGAAGAAGAAGAAAGAGCCGACCAAAACTGGGCCGTCGAGTCAAATGCCCCCTTCAGGACATTAAACGCCTACTAGAAAGTTTGGAATTCCGTGCGTCAAAGAACTCGAATTTATGTACGTAAGTCTCTATTTGGCTGCCGTGGTTCAACCCTCCGGGGGACCAGCGCCAGTGCAGCAAATAGAGCCTAAGGAATTCTACCAGTACGATCCCGCCAAGAGGGCTCTCGCGAAACGTTATGAAAACATTAAGCTGGTTCTGGAGCCCGTCACCGGGACGATAGTTCCAATCGCATTCTCCCTCGTTCTATTGTTCTCAGGGGCTTCCACTCGCCTCGTCCAATACCTCGCTTCCCTGACCGGTTCCTACTGGCTGACCTTGGGCTTGTACCTTGCGTTGTTCGTAATTTTCCTGCAGATTGTGGAGATTCCGTTCTCATTTTACTCAGGGTTCATTGTCGACCACGAATTTGGCCTATCAACTCAGGCGTTGAAGGGCTGGTTTGTTGACGAAGTGAAAGGCCTAGGCATGGAAGTGGCGTTCGGCGTTTTTGCTGGAGTGGTGGTTTATTATTTGATTAAGACTGTGAACTTGTGGTGGCTCGTGGCCGCAGCCCTCTTCGCGATTTTCTCCATCCTCCTTTCGATAATTCTGCCTTACGTTCTCCTGCCGATCTTTTACAAAGTCACATCGGTTACTGATTCTTCATTGAAGGATACCCTTCTTGAAATGTCTAGAAAAGTTGGCGCTAGAAGCATCGGCCGCGTTCTTGTCGCCGACGAAAGCAGAAGGTCCATCAGAGCGAACGCGTTCTTCTCCGGGATTGGAAAGAGCAAAGCCATTGTAATCTTCGACACTTTGTTAAGCGCTTTCACGCGGCGAGAAGTGATTACAGTCGTCGCCCATGAGCTTGGGCATTACGTGAACAAAGACATTTGGAGGGAAGCCGCCTTATCCGGCCTCTTGACAATACCGCCGTTCTTCATCGCCGACTACGTCCTCAAGCAGGACGCAACCAGTTTGGGTTTATCTGGCATAACTGATCCCGCTGGCTTCCCAATAATCTTCGTCATCTTGATCGGCGTTAGCTTTTTGCTTCAACCCATTTCCAACGGAGTTTCCCGAGTAACGGAGAGAAAAGCGGATGAGTTTGCGCTACGAGCTGCGGACGATTCAGAGGCGCAGGCTTCAGCTGAAAGACGGCTAGCGGACTTGAGCCTCGCGGCCGACAAACCAAACCGGCTTGTCGAACTATTTTTCTATACTCATCCTTCATCTGCTAGACGGGTGCAGTTGGCTGAAGATTGGAAGAAAAAGCACACCAATGACCAATGACTTCGGCTCCCCCGGCGCGTGACATTCATTTCGGGTAGACTTTTCTGATTCGTGAGATGAGCGACGGTCCTATTGCGCCAAGCAAAATTGCGGTGGTCAATTCGTGCGCGAGGCCGAAAGGATAGGCGCTTACACTGCCCGTAATGAATGGGACGTAGAGGGCGAGGACCGCGCCCAGCCATGGGTAGCTGAAGAGAAGGGCATCAATTATGGATGTCCCGATATCGAATATCATCGTAAGAAGGAAACCTCCCCCAGCCATCTTCCATCGATTAAACGCGCTTGCATGATGCCATAACAAGCCCGCGAGCAGACCAACAACGGCCATACAGCTCGAAGTCTCCAGAGTCCATATACCCGGCCCATAGGGGCTGACGAAGTCGCTAAGAGTCATGGAGAGCCAACCAACAGCAAACCCTGCCAAAGGACCACCCACAACACCGCCAACGATCACCAGAAACGCGATGGGTTTCACGTTAGGGGGGCCCCAAGAGAGCGCAAACCTGAACGCAACGTTAGCCGCGGAAAGCGACGCCACGAGAGCCAAGAGCCTAGTCTTGCTTGGCAAGCACGACGCCACCTGGATGGATTATCCAGGCTACTACATGTAAAGCCTTCTTAGGGTGTTATGCCTTCAACTTCTCAAAGACCGGCAAACGTCCAAGAGCTGAACTACGAGTTACGCAGGACCCAGGCTACTCTCTTCTCTCAACCGTTACCGTGCATCTCGTGACTAAGGCTGCTATGGCTCCGAGGGCCGCTAGCCACGGCGCGATTACAGCCCCGATTAGCCCGGCGGTAACCGGGAGTTCGAGAAGTAACCCGCCCTTCTCATTTCGAACAATGATTTTGGTCAGATTACCTTCGTGCAGTAGACCCCTCACTCTCTTGACTAGGTCGTCCGTGTTAATCGAGAATACTCCTGACGCCGATTTTCCAACTCGTGCCCCGCAGTTCAAACAGTATTTCGCGATTTGGGGTAGGTCGGTTTGACATTTCTCACAGCGAACCATTATCTGGATTCCTCGCTATCACACCTTGCCTAACAGTCGATTACCGCAAGGGTCTCATTAGAACCTCGCCGGCCGTCTTTCGGGGAGTGGGCTTGACCTCTGGACCGTAGCCCAGCCGGAGAAGAAGTTGCGGGAACCCTTTCACACCCAATGCCTCCCGAAGTCTAGGAAGCAGCTCAGGGACTTCGATCGGTTGATTCAAGAAGGATGCCCAGATCGCCTCCGCGCGGCCACGTAGCAATACCCTTTCCAAGGCCTGACCTGCGGACAACCAGCTCTCTGGGGCATTGGTATCTGTTCCAAGCAGTGCCAAGACGGGGGATCCAGCGGCGAGTTGCCGGTCTTTCGCAGCTTGCCCCTTCCCGAAGTCGAAGGTTCGTACGATAATGGGCGCTAGGTTGGAAGTGAGGCCTCCCAAACCAAGAGCGTAGCCGGGCATGCCATCGTGGCTAACGGCACGGTTGCGATGCATCCAAGCGGCCAGTTCACGACGGAAACTCGAGTTAGCCATTTGAATACGGTCACCTTCAGCAACTAGGTCGGCAACTTTGTTGCGGTCACCATCGCCCAGCACGAAGTGAAGCCACGCGCCTTCTTTGCTTGCCGCCGCCTTTAGCTCTGAGAGGGCTTTTTCTGGAATTTTACGCGGTTCGAACGGCATCCGGTTTGTGTGGCGTTGGCGTATCGCACGGAAGAGTAAATCATCTTCAGCAGCGGGTTTTCGTTTCTCGCCAAAACCCACGCGTGCTAGAAGGTCACGTTCATCCTTATCTGGGAAGGTTTTCACTTCGCCCTCATAGCCAAAATGCCGAAGAGCCACACGCAAGTTGAGGAGGGCCGCACCACATGCCATCACTAGTTCTCGGTCTTCGGGATCACAGACCGCGAGAGCCCGGGTTCGATCCGCATATAGCTCGACGTCATCTCCCACAATCTTGAACAGCCAAGGTTGGGAATTATGTCCCGATGGTGCCAGGACAGCATAGTTCAAGAGGTACCGTAACTTGTCGGAGGACTTTCCCTTTTTCGGAAAGATCCGCTCGGAAATTTCCCACGGGTCCCATAATTCTGACATTCCAGAGTTCCCCGGATTTCGCGAAAATCCGGAGAGGCCAGCTATTAAGAGAAGTGCCTAGTTCTCTAGCTAGAACACCAAAAGTCTGTTATCACACCTTACCGATTTTCGCTTCGATGGCTCGCCATGAAGGAGTATGATGTTATCGCAATCGGTACCGGTTCAGCGATGTATATTGTCGAAGGCATGATGCAAAGGAATCCGAATATCAAGATCGCTGTCATCGACAAAGACGAGCCGGGTGGAATATGTTTGACTCGTGGCTGCATACCCTCCAAGATTCTACTCTACCCAGCAGAGGTGGTGCGCACGATTCAACGGGCAGGTATCTTTGGAATTGAGGTCGACTTGAAGACAGTGAATTTTGCGAAGGTAATGAAGCGGATGCGAACCCTAATCGACAACGATATAGAATCAATAAGGCAAGGCCTCTCTAGTTCTCCGAATATTGACTACTTCCACGCCGTTGCTGAATTTACGGGCCCGTACACGCTCAAAGTTCAAGATGAGACGATCAGGTCGAATATGATTCTCCTATCCATAGGTTCCCAGTCAACCATTCCCCCGATTGATGGCTTAGATGAAATAGGATACTACACAAGCGACACAATCCTCTACGAAACGAAACTACCAAAAAGCATCGCAATCGTGGGCGGCGGCTACATAGCGGCCGAGTATGGCCATTTCCTATCGGCGATGGGTTCGAGGGTCACGATAATCGGCAGAAACCCACAGTTCCTCCCGCAAGAAGAACCTGAGGTATCTGCACTCGCCAAAGAGGAGCTAGGGAAACACATGACAGTTCTGACAAATCATGAAGTCGTGCAAGCGGGTAAGGCGGCCGGGGGCGAGAAGAAACTTGTTGCGGTTGACAGGGAAACAGGACAGAAGATACCGATTGTTGCTAATGAGATAATGATTGCCACAGGCCGAGGACCTGGTACGGACATCCTTCGTCCAGAGCGCGCAGGAATTAAGACTGACGCGCGAGGGTGGATTGTAGTCGACGAATACTTGCAAACCACATCTCCCAACGTTTGGGCGTTCGGCGATGCGAACGGCAAGTACCTCTTCAAGCATAAAGCCAACTACGACTCCGAAATAGTCTATTACAACGCCGTTCTGGGAAAAAAGATTCCACTCGATTACCACGCCGTCCCACATGCAGTCTTCACGGACCCCGAAATCGCTAGCGTTGGTTTGAAGGAGAAAGAGGCGTTAGAGCGATTCGGTTCGGACAAGATTATGGTCGGTTTTAAACGATATGAGGACACAGCCAAAGGAGAAGCTATGGCAGTGAAGAACTACTTCGTGAAGGTGATCTTGGAAAAGGATAGCTTCCGCATACTGGGCGCTCACATTATCGGGCCAGAAGCATCCGTCTTGATTCAAGAGATCATCAACCTCATGTACACGCCGGAACAGAGCGCGCGGCCCCTGATGACTGCAATGCACATTCACCCCGCGCTGAGCGAGGTAGTCCAACGAGCTTTCGGATCACTAATGACAACTGAAGAATACCATCACCAGCTAGGCCACATGATGGATCACGAAGAGCACGGCTGAACCACATTACTCCAAGCCGCAATGGAACTGGGGCTATTCTTGACAAGCCGAAACTGAAGCGATACCCGTAAATAGTTAGTTTTTCTAACTATTTGAAATGCGAACTATAATGGAACAGAACCTAGTCAAGCCCTCGGCTGACGGATGCGCACGTGAGGTACTCGATGTGGTTCCACTCGTCATGCGTGGGATACGTGAACAGCTTCGGAAACATGGGGCCCGGGTGTTGTCTGTCCCGCAATTCAGAACGCTTCTCTTCATAAACCGGCGCAAGGGAACATCACTCTCGGAAGTCGCTGAACACATCGGACTTACACTACCTTCGATGTCTACTCTAATAGATGGATTAGTTGGTCGTAATCTCGCAGTGCGACGAACTGACCCAGACGACCGAAGGCGCATGACATTGACTTTGACAGAGCGAGGGCAAGCCTCCCTGCAGATAGCGCGAGAGGCGACGCAAGCCCACCTAGCCGAACACCTCGGCCACTTGACCGAACAGGAACGTAAAACGATCATTACCGCGATGCAGCTTCTGAGAAGCAGTGTCTCGGAGAGTTCTGCATAATGTCAGACGTTCAGACTGAAGTACTTGCGAAACAGGAAGGCGAGGCTCAAACCCTTCTTGAAACGCAATTACTGACCAGACGCTTTGGGACACTAACCGCTGTCGACGGCCTATCCGTGTCCATAAAATCCGGTGAGATGTTCGGCCTTGTTGGTCCTAACGGGGCCGGCAAAACAACCGTAATCAAAATGCTAACCACCCTTCTTCCGCCTACTTCTGGAAATGCATGGGTTGCAGGTTATGATATTGTAAAACATGCGAGCTCTGTGAGACGCATTATTGGCTATGTACCTCAGTTGGTTTCAGCTGACGGCGCACTGACAGGTTACGAGAATCTGCTAATTTTCGCAAAACTCTACGCCATCCCCCGCGCGGAACGTGAGCAACGAATCCGCGACTCCTTAGAGTTCATGGGTCTAGCCGAAGTATCGGATAAACTTGTTCGGAATTATTCTGGCGGAATGATTAGGCGCTTAGAAGTTGCTCAGTCCATGTTGCATAGGCCAAAGGCGTTGTTCCTTGACGAACCAACTGTGGGCTTGGACCCAATAGCAAGGAAAGCGGTGTGGGAACACATTAAACGTCTACGCACCGACTTGGGCACTACCTTCCTACTTACAACTCATTACATGGAAGAAGCGGATCACCTTTGCGACAGGGTTGCCATTATGCATCTGGGCAAAGTGGCAGCGATAGGCACACCAGCAGAACTCAAAGCCTCAATTGGGGGAAACGGGGTCACACTCGAGGATGTTTTCGTTCACTACACGGGGGCTGAATTGGATTCAGGCAGTTATCGTGAGGTATCAAGAACAAGGAGGGCTGCACGAAGACTTGCTTAACCTAAAGTGGACCACTCCCGGCAACATCTTAGCGGCGATAACCAATTTTGCGGGTGCCACATTGACAATCGCAGAGCTGGAGGCACGCAAACTCCATCATGACTCGACCGAACTGATAACGCGAGCAGTACAGCCCGCCCTCTGGTTACTAATCTTCGGTGAGGTTTTGGCCCGCGTACGAGCGATACCCACTGGAAATCTCTCTTACATAGATTTCATGACGCCCGGCATCTTGGCTCAGAGCGTCTTGTTTATCGCAATATTTTACGGCATAGCGGTGATTTGGGAGAGGGATTTGGGGATTTTGCACAAGCTGCTGGCTAGCCCTGCACCGCGTGCGGCCCTGGTCTTGGGCAAGGCGCTGTCTGCTGGTGAGAGGGGATTGTCACAGGCTGTCATCATCTATTTACTGGCACTCGCGCTTGGAGTCAGAATTAACTGGACCATCACTGCCGTGGTAGGGGTATTGGTAGTCGTGGTTCTCGGATCGGCGCTCTTCTCAACATTCTCATTGATTGTAGCTTGCCTAGTCAGGACGCGGGAACGTTTCATGGGCGTCGGCCAATTGCTCACAATGCCACTTTTCTTTGCCAGCAACGCCATCTACCCGATTTCCATCATGCCCATCTGGTTGCAGACCATTTCGCAAGTCAACCCGTTAACCTACGAGGTTGACGCATTGCGGGCGCTCATGATAGTTGGTGGGCCAACGGTCTATGGGTTGATGGTGGACCTGGCAATGCTGCTGGTAACCATCGCCATCCTGGTGATTATGGCTGCCCGGCTATATCCAAGGGTCATTTTCTAGGCGAGAAAGAAAGCTACGTGAGGTCTAATAGCTGGCAAGAATGTCTAGCTGAAATTTGGTGTTGTTGTATTTAGTGGCATGAGAAATCAGCAGCCTGTTTCATGTTGAAAAACACACCCAGAAAGAACAGGCACTTCGAATGAAGGGCCAATTTGGCGGGCCCGCCGGGATTTGAACCCGGGACCCTTCCCCAAGAAGGCTTCTCGGCCGGTTTCTTTTCGGGTGGCTTCCCATGGGTTCGAAAAGCCCAGAGGTAAAAGCATCACCGACGCCGAGTCGGCGTCTCCGATGCTCTACCTGACTGAGCTACGGGCCCCGCCGTTCCCCAAACGCTTCGAAATCAAAAGGTTTTGCATCGAGTGAAGATTCACGTTACCGTGTTATTTCCCGAAGAGTTACGCTAATTTTACCTTGCTTTTGGCTGCGTGCGATGGAGAGTTCGAGGTTTTCCCCGACCTTTTTGTCTTGAACGACATGCTGAAGGTCTTCCGACGTCTTAAGGGGCTTGTTATCAGCCTCTAGGATTATGTCGCCCGCTGACACTCCGGCCCTATCGGCCGGGCTACCTCGCCCCACCTTCACCACCAGAACGCCGTCTTGGTGTGGAAGCTCGTAGGATTCAGCGATATCGCGGTTCAGCGTGAGGCCGGCCACACCAAGGTAGGGTCTAACGACGCGGCCATGCTCGATGATTTCCTTTGCAATTCTTCTTGCCGTGTTAGTCGGGATTGCAAATCCTATGCCCTGGGCGAACGGAATATTCGCCGTATTCACCCCGATTACAGAACCCGAACTGTCAACCAGTGGACCGCCGCTATTGCCCGGGTTGATTGACGCATCGGTTTGGATGAGGTCTTCATACATGCGGTCTTCGACGTGAAGGTGCCGCTTCAGCGCACTGATGACGCCAACCGTGGCCGTCGGACCTGGGAGGAGAAATCCGTAGGGGTTGCCGATAGCAATCGCAATTTGCCCCACAACGAGCTTATCTGAATCCCCGAGTTTCACCGCCGGCAAACCCTCACCGTCCACACGGACAACCGCAACGTCTGACATCGCGTCTGAGCCTAGCACTTCGCCCTGAAACTTCTTGCCATCAGACGTGACAACTTCAACTCGTTCCGCATCCTCCACAATGTGATGGTTGGTGAGAATTCCGCCGTTCGAATCGAAAATTATGCCCGAGCCCAAACCTCGGACAGGCACGGCGTCGAATAGACTCTCCTGTATGACACGCAGGGTAGCCACTGATACGACTGCCGGGCTAACCTTCTGTATAGCCGCTATGACATCCTTCTCATTAACAGGCATCAAACGAGGCTTCGCCACGCAACAAAATCCGCAGAGCGCTATTTAATGACTGACTACTCAAATAATAAAACGGAGAGATTCTTGAACGAGGCGTCCTACTACAAATGCGGCGCATGCGGTTACGAATTTCTTTTGAAGAGCAAGACCCCAACTTGCCCGCATTGTAAGAATGACAAGCTGCAAAGTAAGGACGCTAAGGCCATCGCCGGGCTTGATGAATGATGGCGGCGCGGGTTGGCGCCCTTCGCCAGGAGAAGGCTATGCTGCTCCTTTGGGCGGGATTCGAACCCGCGTCGACGACGTGACAGGCCGTCATCCTAGACCACTGAACGACCAGGGCATCGGCAACCCACAAATCCGGGTGCCAGTTTAAAGCCTTGCTACACCACAAATTTCCAGAAAGGAAAGGAAACCCATCGACAGGTCTGGTCTTGGCAGAAATGCAACATACGACCGACATATTCTCGATCCTGCTGTTAGTCCTTGCTGCAGTGCTGATACTTGTGCCGGTAATCATAACCTACTTACGTGTTCGGCAACGCCTGCTCCAAGGAATTTTCAAGAATTTCTAATCTCATCGGTGAGTTGTAAGAGTCTGCGCGAAGTCGCCTTCGAAATATTCGTCCCTATTCCTCGCATCGGCGCTTCTCAAATCAGTTTCGAGTCTCCGAAGATCTATCCGCTTGATTTTTCCGCTCACAGTCTTGGGCAACTCGTTAACAAATTGTATGATTCGCGGCCGTTTGTAGGGCGCCATTCGTTGCCTGGTGAAAGTGAAGATTTCTAAGGCTAACTCCTTGGAAGGAATCAGGTTCGGCTTCAGCATCACGAACGCTTTCGGAACGAATCCTCGCAAAGGATCTGGGCTTGCAACAACAGCAACCTCTGTTATCGATGGGTTGACCAGAAGTTCGCTTTCTACCTCGAAGGCGCTTATCCTATAATCTGAGCTTTTGAAAACATCGTCCGCTCTTCCGATAAACCAGAAATAGCCGGCGGCGTCGCGTGAAGCTAGGTCGCCCGTGAGGTACCAATCGCCAACGAAAACCTCCCGATTCTTCTCTCGAGGATCTATGTAGCCTTCCATCACTCCAACGGGTCTCCGCGGCTTAACTCGAATAGCGAGAATACCATCGGCCTTCGTCGAAACAGGATGATATTCATCGTCCAATATTGCCACGTGAAACCCCGGAGCCTCAACTCCCATTGAACCCAACTTGACATCCATACCCGGGAAGAACCCAACCGATATGGTCGTTTCAGACTGACCGAAACCTTCCCTTATTGTAACCCCGGTACCATTACGTACTTTCTGGTTTATCTCGGGATTAAGCGGTTCGCCAGCACTGACGAGTTCTCTAAGCGAGAAATGATAGTCCTTCAAGTTCTCTAAGAGTAAGAACCTCCAGACCGTTGGAGGGGCACAGAGAGTTCTCACTTCGTAGCTTTCAATCGCGCTAAGCACGCGTTTGGGGTCGAATTTTCCAGTGTAATTGTAGAGGAAGCTTGTGGCTTCTGCGTTCCAGGCCCCGAAGATGCTGCTGTACGCGTACTTGGCCCAACCGGGCGCGCTAATGTTGTAATGCACCTCACCCCTCTTAGCCCCAATCCAATACATGGTGGTTAGGTGTCCAATTGGATAGCTTCCATGGGTATGCAGAACAAGTTTGGGTTTGGCAGTCGTTCCCGACGTGAAGTAGATAAGAAGTTCATCTTCAGGTCTGAACGTGTCCTCGGTTCTGAAGTTTGCAGATTGGTCGTCTATCTCAGCATAATCCACCCAACCATTCGGCCTTCCTCCAACACTAACCTTGGACACAGAGCCGGCTATTGAAGCCGAATCAATTTTACCTGTTAGCTCTATGTCGGTGAAGACGCACTTTGCTTTCCCCCTCCCAATTCTGTCTTGAATGTCATCACCCGTCAGGAGAGTGGAAGCAGGTATGATTACGCATCCGGCCTTCATTGCGCCAAGAAAAATTTCAAGTAATTCAACGGAGCTGGACATCATCAGCATGATTCGGTCCCTCTTCTTGAGCCCAAGGTTTCTCAGGAAGTTGGCCGCCCTATCAGACCGCTCTTTCATTGTCTGAAAACTGACCCTCTTTTCTGACCCTATGTCGTCTACATAGATCAGGGCAGGGTGGGAACATTTCCCTGCCAAAGTGTCGAAGTAGTCAAGGGCCCAATTGAAAATTTTCATTTCTGGCCAGTCGAATCCGGCCTTCGCATGCTCGTAGTTGTGTGCGTTAACAAGCAAATCTCGAGCTGCGGTGAACTCGCTTAGGCCTGCCAATTCTATCGTGCCCGAGTCGAATAGAGCTTCTTCTAAGTGTTGTTTCTAATTTCTTGCAATAGCAAGAAGCGCCAAAAAACATTCATTGTTTCTAATCGCAAGTTGCTAATTATCCCAGGCGACAAAGGACGTATGCAATTTCCGCGACGGCCTCGGAGGATTGAAAGTCAAAGATCTTGTTATCCTTGGCATTAGCCGAGACTCGGTAGATTCGCACAAGCGCTTCGTAGACAATTACGGTCTTCAATAGACAAGGGTGGTAGAGTGAAGAATGAATACAGGCTGGTGAGGGTGGTCGGTCGCTTGGGCGAAATTCTCAAAGACTTGGAATGCCCAGTCTCAAGAGCACCCCCCCGGTTGTGTCGGTACCTTGGTCAATCTTGATGTGGCTTACGTTCCAACGCCGAAGGACATTGTTCGCAGAATGCTAGGGATGGCGCGCGTACGTCGTGGTGAGACCGTTTTCGACCTTGGGGCGGGCGACGGGCGCATACTCATTGAGGCCGTCAGGAGGTTTGGAGCACGAGCCACAGGTGTCGAGGTGGACCCAGAACGGCTGGCTCGAATCCGAGAGCGATTAACCGCGACGGGCACAGACGCAACGGTGATTCAAGGAGATTTCATGGAGGTCAACCTCTCAACTGCCGACGTGATCGCGATTTACCTATCCGCTTCCGTAAATGCTAAACTGGCGTCAAAGCTGAGGAATGAACTCAAAGCCGGGGCGCGGGTCGTTTCCCTAGATTACGTCCTCCCAGGTTGGACCTTGGAACGGGAATTGACTGTGAAAAGCGGTGGTATCGCACGCAAACTGTATTTGTACAGGGTCAAATGAAACGCGCCCGTGCCAGGCGTGGAAATCGACGGCGTAGATAACTTACCTACAAATTGTATTAGAATTGTAAATAAGTAAGCACGGTACAAGAATATGTCAGCAGCGGCGGAGGTGATATGTTGTCTAAGTTGAAGCTTCTCCTTGCTGCGACAGCCATAATCATCTTCGTTACTCTGATTGTGACCACAGGCAACGTGAGTTACATTTCGCACGTCTTGCGAGTCAGAGCTCTCATGGGTGATGGGGAGGGAGGTGGGCACGGCATAATCAGGGCGTTTCTAGGTTTCCTATAGAACTAAGCCCTGTCCCATTACCTATGCCATTTTTTTCCTTCCTGAGTATAAATTATAAAGCTATTATACGGGGTAGCCAAACCTTCGCCTAAACGGGATAATTAGTATGCTCGGGACCGAAACGGTGAGTTTAGCCGATTTCCGGCACAAAGGAATTAGAGAAATCCAAAAACGGCTTGACCAAACAAACATCAGGATTCTCTCAGCCATGTGGAAGTTTGGCCCCCGAAACCTTCTCGAAGTTTCCAGACGGACCGGGATACCGTTCACTTCTGTATACCACCGCGTGGCCAAAATTGAATCAAAGTCGAATCGTGTTGCCTCTCTCATTCCACAACATTCCAAACTAGGATTGGTGCGAACTGTTCTCCTCGTCCATGCGAGTCCTGGATGCGAAGAAAGAGTTACAGAGGCATTGAAGTTACCGAACCTTTGGAGGTCCGTAAACCGCTGCGAGGGTACCTTTACCCACCTTTCAGTTCAGCACATCCCTGTACGACTCATGAAACAATTCCGGACGTACGTGAAACAACTTGCTGAACTAGGTTTGATCACGGAATACAAACTGATCCCCACGGGACAGTACATTCCCAACTTTCCCGATTTCAAATTCTACGACCCGGTCTCGAACCAATGGACATTCGACTGGAGAGGTTGGTTCGCCGCGCTCAAGAACAAGCCCTCCAAAACGATCGAAGACCCGGAGAGTTACGCTATACTGGCGGACAAGAAAGACCTGCTCATTGTGAAGGAGCTTGAGAAGAATGCCCGCATTAGTTTTACTGACATCGCACCCTTGCTGGGAATGTCTTTGCAGGGCGTCAAGTATCACTACGATAAGAGGTTGGTACCGACAGAGATTGTGAAATACTTTGGTTTTGATGTCTGGCCATATCCTGAAGAAGTGTCCGCTTACCATGAGATTTTGCTCAAGTTTACAAGCGGCCAAGCGATGAACAGCTTCTTTACGTTGGTTCATGAGTTATTCTTTGTCCTTGGTGTCTCGAAGCTTCTTCATGAAGATACTTTGATGGTGCGAACCTACATGCTGCAAAGCCAAGTATCGAACTTGTTCGCGTTCCTCTCTCAGATGGCGAGGGAGGGATTCCTCGAGTCATATTCATCCGTGAGGCATGATTTTGTGGCCAGAGAATCACAAACCATCTCCTACGAACTTTTCGACGACGAGAAGGGATGGACTTTCGACTTGGAGAACTGCCTGTCGGAGCTTTCGAAACTAGCCAAACCCGCTACCATAACCCAAAAGGTCTGATAGTGGTCCCGCGGGCCGGAGTTTCATAGAGCTCAACACTCTATTTTGAATTCGCCGAACCGTGCAACTCGGTTCTCCAGCGACACTCCGGTTTCAGTCGATGTACGCCTAGTAGGCTGAACTCCCCATACCATTAAGGTACAGGACTACAGCCGGAAGCTCTACCAGGCTGAGCTACCGCGGGACCAAATCAAAGCCTCAGCTCTGTAGCCTATAAGGTTTCACGAACAAACCGTCGCTCATCGCACCTTTCTTGTTTGAAAATAGGCGTCCGAGTTAAATCTTCGGAAACATTCTCCTCGGTCTTAGGGTAGTTCCATTGGTATTCAAGCGATCTTTCCGTGTTCACTGGGTTGACACAGACATCGCAGGCGTCATGCACTTCAGCAATTTCTTCCGTTACTTCGAAGCCTGCGAAGAAGAATTTTATCGTTCACTCTCTCTGCCGCTGACTGAGATTCGCGATAGATTTGGTGTAATGTTACCGCGCGTTGAGGCCCACTGTCAGTACAAAGCCGCCTACAGATTCGATGAGCCGATCGATGTTACGTTGAAGGTTCGAGAGGTCGAAGAGAAGACCATCAGCTACGATTTCCAGATCGTCCGTCAATCAGACGGAAAACTCGCGGCGGAAGGCTTCGTGAAATGTATTGCAGTAAATTCAGAATGGAAGGCTATACCATTGCCCGCCGAAGTCGCAAGAACAGTTCGCAACAATATAGGCTAGAGAGGATAACGCGTCCGAAACCATACGGGGGTCGCTAATCCTTTGGAAGTTCCGGAGCCACTAGGGCACTCGTAAAAACACTCAAATCGAAAGCTATCGCTGCGACCGTCCACAACCCTCGCAGAACGTTTGGTCACTTGTATTCTCTTGCCCACAGAACTTGCATAACCAACCCCGAATTTCCGCCGCCGCGGGCTTTCTTCTCCCACCCTTAATTCCGAGCAGGGACAGGAGAATTCCTACCAGCAAGATTTCGTAGCCGGCGAACTGGATAATTGGATTCAGGAGAGTTACGCTCTCGACTGCATTTAAGCTGAAGATTACTACGCGGCGAGTGGTGTCCTGATTGTCGAAGACAAAGTAATACGTGCCAGAAGTGGTGGGTGTGAACGTGAAGTTGTAGGATACGGCTGTTGGTCGAGCTAGGATTATTGCGCCGGGATGCCCCGCCCGCCATTGTGAGAAGTTTCCTTGGTCCATCACGTAGAATGCTACTTCGTGCCCGTCAGCGACTTCCAACGACCCCTGGACCTGCACGTCACCGTTCAGGTCAGCGGGGAGAAAGGTGTAGTTTGCAGGTGGGACGGCTAGGAGTGTGGGGGGTAGGATTGGGTTTTCAGTTTGATAGTGTGATGCTAACCCGAAGGCCTGAGCAATCGGGCTGAGAAAATGTGGGTCTTGCACGACCGTAAATATTCCGACCAGGACTAGGAGCAGGCCGATTGTCAGAATCTTTTTTCGCGTCGTCCTCACCATTACTGTTCAGTTTGGTCTAGTTCAACCGTATTGGAATGGATGGCGGGCCCGCGGGGATTCGAACCCCGGATCCCAGGCTTTCGCCGCATCCGCTCCGAAGGCTTACACGAATCCGTTGCATCTCTGTGTCTTAATCCTGGCTCGACTACGGGCCCGTACCGTCAGCAGCCATAGGCTAAGATTTGTGTATATGGTTAGCGAAGGTGTATACAGTATCTCCCCAAAGGGAACACTGTTAGGTACCATACGTCCACTGTGTTGGCCGAGCTCGTGGTGAAAACAACTGCCGATCTTATCCGGTGAGGAAATTGAGAAGCGCGTACAGCGCGGGTCGTTAGTCCTCGCGCCTTTCGATCATGACTGCCTAAACGGGGGCGGTTACGACCTGCGCCTTGGAATGGATGTGACCATTCCACCCGGCGAGCGTCGCTTGGTAGCGACTCTTGAGAGAGTTGAACTTGGGGATGATATAGCTGGGACATTGCACATTCGCTCCTCACTTGCACGAACAGGAATAATCGCCAGCCTAGCACTGGTCGACCCAGGCTTTCACGGCCAGCTAACGATATCACTCCTCAACGCCGGAGCTGAACCATTCGAAATGAACAGGAATGACAGGTTTGTGCAGTTAGTGCTAAATGAGCTTAGCAGCAAGACACATCACCTTTACAGTGGCAAATACCAAGATAGCCAAGGAATTGTAGATAGGCACCCCTAGTCAGCCTACTCTTTGTGTCAATACGTGTCGAAAGTATTATTACGGTTCGGCACGGGCATGTGCATGTCCCTACTTGTCAAGTCGACTACAGAAGGCAGTATAATGAAAGCAGGTTCACGTATATCCGACCTGAAATACAAGCTCATGACCATCGAGCTCCTCAACCTAGCCAAGAACTACTACACATACAGAGAACTCGCGCAAATCATCGGCCTCCCTGAGACAGTTCTGAGCAGGTACGTCAAGGGCCATGTTTTACCCACGATAGACAGGGCACAGAACATCAACAGAACCCTCCAGAAGATAATGCGGCTTGAAGGGGAGATTCAGCAAAGGATCCGTTTCGACGAATCAGGATATTTCGATAATACCAAACTCATCTCAGATACGCTTCTACTTGAACGGGCAGTTCAACATGCCGTAAACGCATTTGCGGGTATGCGGATAACAAAGATCCTTGCGGCCGCCGTGGACGGTGTACCTCTGGCGGCTCTTCTTGCACACAGGCTTGGCGTTGGCCTCATAATTGCAAAGAAGAACAGGGAGGTAGGAGTACGGGAGTTCATCGAGGAAATCTACATCCCCAACAGGACTGCGATAATGGTCAGTCTATACGTCCCACGGGACGCGCTAAGGAAAGGAGACTGCGTACTCATAGTAGACGATGTCATCGATAGCGGTGAGACACAGATCGCGCTAACGCGAATCGTTCAGAAAGCCAAAGCAGAAGTCACGGGCATGTATGCACTCATCAGCATGGGTTCAGAGTGGAAGAGCAGAATCGAAGCCGTCACTCATTGCCCAGTAGAAATCGTTTTGCAAGTAGGCAAGAAACCACTGCAAGAAGTCTGAATCAGGTTCAGCCTTCATTCGGCAACCTGCCTAGATAGGGCGAGCTTTGCACGCCCAATCTTCTAGTGCATTGCAAGAGTCATTTGCTTTTTTTGTGCGCTAACTCTCGAGGACAGACATCTTAGCTTCGAGCGCATCCTGTCTTAGCACGCCCCTCTCCGTAATGAAGCCCGTCACAAGCTCTACTGGTGTTAGGTCGAAGGCCGGGTTAAAGACTGGGACACCTTTCGGCACAATCCGTTTTCCTCCTATGTGAGTGACCTCCTGCGGGTTTCTTTCCTCGATTTTCACTTCAGACCGTTCGTTCCGAAGGTCGAAAGTTGAGGTAGGGGCCACAACATAGAATGGAACTTGGTTTGCTCTCGCAGCCAGCGCAATAAGATAAGTGCCTACCTTGTTGGCGACGAATTTCCTTGTGATTCTATCAGCACCTACCATCACTTTCTGAACCATACCCATCTTCATCACGTAGCCAACTGCGCCGTCAACAATCAATGTCACCGGGATTCCGTCACTAAGAAGTTCGTAAGTAGTCAGTTTAGCTCCCTGAAGCCTAGGCCGCGTCTCAGTGGCGATCACCCGAACTCTCTTGCCCTGTCGAATGGCTGTGCGAATCGGAGCAAGGGCGGTGCCATAACTTACAGTTGCAAGTGTTCCAGTGTTGCAATGGGTTAGGATTTGATCGCCATCGTCAATGAGGCTAGCGCCCTGCTCGCCAATCTTATGGTTTACTTCGACATCTTCCTGAGCGATTTTCTGAGCTTCAGCGACGACCTGCGAGGCTATCTGGCTCGGTCCGCCCCCCGCCTGTCGAGCTTTCCGAAGAACCCTGTCGATAGCCCAGAACAGGTTCCACGCGGTCGGGCGACTCTTGCGAAGTGCTTCCGCCGCGGTCTGAAGTTCCTGCATAAATTGCTCTCTATTCTTGGTTCGGCTCGCGTTGGCTGCTAGCGCGAGCCCCATTGCAGCAGCAACGCCAATCGCTGGCGCTCCACGCACGGTCATTTCTTTGATAGCCTTCGCTACCTGCCGGTAATCTCTGAGCGATACGTACGCAAATTTGTTGGGCAGCCTGGTTTGGTCGATCATTCTCACTCGGCCGCCAACCCATTCAATGGTTCTCAGCTCGGACATGCGCTGCAACTAAGTCGCCTGTTAAGAGGAAGGGTTACGTGTTGGATTAGCTTTCCCATGTGATTCCTTCAGATGACCCTTGGCCGGATTCTGTGTGGAGCAAATTCGGTTGAAGCAAACTTATGACGTGTATTATCGCTTTGTAGTGTACCTAGTCGCAAAAGCATTAAGGGATGATGCATCAGCGGTGAGCGGAGTGCCCGTCCATGGAGAACAGCAGCAGCGCAACACCTCAAGCTCCTCCTGCACAAACCCAAGAAAAGCCACAGTTTACCCCATGGAACGCCATGTCCGACCGGGGTTGGGTTTACATACCGTACAAATCTGAGCTCATGGAGTTGCGGGACCGAGGGTTCGGCGACCTCAGGAACGACAAGCTCCTTCTCTCTCCATACGAATCCTTCTACCTTGTAGAGAAACAGAAGATTCGCGTGTTCACCAAGAATGCCAACCGGGAGTTGGAGCTTCGAGACCTGGTCCGGAGATTCTCAGTTGGCAAACCCGAGATCTGGATAAAGTATTTGGTCTACAGGGACCTACGGGACCGTGGGTACATAGTTCGCGAATCCACCAAGGCTTTCGATTTTGACATTTACGGGAAAGGACCGCTCAGGCGGTTGATTTCGATTGTTTATGAAGGCGGAGAGGCGAGCCTCAGAAAACTGGGGAAACTGCTTCGATATTCTGACAAAGAGAAGAAGGAACTTATTCTAGCAGTTGTTGACCGACGCACCGACATTGTCTACTATACGTTAAGTTCGTTGAATGTCTAGAAACGGTACGATGGCTTATTGTGGCTGCCGAGCGTTGCAGTGTGGACAGATTAGTTCCGCACCCTGCAGCTGAGCGCCGCACTGAACGCAATACCTGATTTGAACAGGGCCTGTTCCAGGCGGTGCGATTGGTTGGGGCATTGCGGACTCGGGGCGGCGATGATGAATAGAGCCTCCTAAGGCTCCACCGAATGCGCCCGCAACCAAGTTCGTTAACAATATGAAACCGACTGCTTCCTGCAACTGCGATAGCGGAGGCGTCGGGCTGTTGGGGATCGGTATAACTCCGAAGATGAGAAAGATTTGGGAGACGCCAAGGAAGAACGGGGTGCCAAGAATGCCTGCCAAGGCTCCAGCTGCAGCCCCCTGACCGATCTGCCCGTAGAGAACGTATGCTGCGACTACGCCTCCAATCAAGGCCCCGATCGCGGTTGAGAACGGTAAATCGCTTATGCTAAGAATCGTCGCCAACACGCCGCCTACAACGAGCCCGCTCAACGTTGCAGCCCAAAGGTCCTTACTCTTAGCGGACAAAGCAATTCCAATTCCCAGAATTCCCGCTTCGCTATAAAGCATTGCACCTTCAATGCGCCCGCCTTCGACTTACAACATTATAGGAGGGGCTCTCGTAACTGCAAACCCAAACGTGAAGAAACTTGGCTGCAAAAGCGTTCACGCTGCCGCGAGGGATCCGAGATACAGATTCTGTTGAGATGAATCGAAGGTTATGGCTCTATGATAAGATACGAGATGTTGTTCGTAGATACGGGTTCCAAATGGTTGAACCTGCAACGATTGAGAATCTAGAGACGCTTGAAGCCAAGAGTGGACCGGCCATCCGCAATGAAATCTACTGGTTCAAGGACAAAGGCGGCCGAAACCTTGGCCTCCGGTTCGACCTCACGGTAGGCATAGCAAGGATGGTCGCTAACCGCTCCGACCTACCCGAGCCCATCAAGTTCGCCACGATTGGTGGAAACTGGCGGTATGATGAACCGCAATTTGGGAGGTATCGATACTTCACCCAATGGGACGTTGAAATCTTCGGCTCCGAAAGCCCGCTAGCCGATGCCGAGGTGATTTGCGTTGGGGCAGATATTCTAAGCAGCGTTGGGTTGAAAGACTCCGTAATCAGAGTAAGCAACCGAAAGCTCACAGAAGCTTACCTCAAACAGTTGGGTATTCGTTCGGGCGAGAGACTCAATCAGTGCCTCAGAACCATCGATAAGTTCAGAAAGACGAACCGCCCGCAGCTTGAAAAGGAGTTCCAAGCGGTCAAAATAAAGAAAGTCGCGATTGAAGAAATTTTCTCGTTCATTTCACTGAATGGGTCGCCTCAGAGTGTTCTTGAGAAGCTGGATAGTTTCACCTTCAAGGAAGAGAATGCTAGGAAAGGTTTGGAGGAGTTGAAGATTCTCGCAGACGCGATGGCATCCTTTGGGCGTTTGGGAAGTTGTGTCTATGATCTGAGCATAGTGCGCGGCATTGGTTACTACGACGGAATCGTATTCGAAGCTTTCGACAAGGGTGGGGAGGACGTGGGATCAATCTTCGGGGGAGGAAGATACGATCGCCTCTGCAAAACATATGGAAAACGTGACATACCGGCAACTGGCGTGGCGGGTGGGATTGAACGCCTCATGATTTCCCTAGAACGAGACAACCTCTTTCCGAATAGCCGACTCGGTGCCAAAGTCTTCATCGCAACGGTTCAGGAGAGCCTTAAGCTGGAGGCTACTAAGCTAGCACAAGAGCTTCGCGACCACGGGGTCGCAACCGAAGTTGACTTGAAAACACGATCTTTCGGCAAGCAGCTAGAATATGCGAACGCAACAAAGATTCCATATTTGATAGTGCTTGGCCCACAAGAACTTCAATCGCATATGGTCAAAGTCAAAGAAATGGCCACTCGAAATGAAATGGAAGTTTCATTTGACGGCCTAGTTGCGAAACTACAGTCGTTGAATTAGTCGCCGCCGATGAAGACTTCTTTTTCATTGGACTGCAGGATTGCGGTTAGAGTAGCACGCTCACCAACTAAGTCACGCATGGAAACCACTCCAACTAGTTTTCCTTGCTCGTCTACTACTACCACATGCCTTATCCTGTGTTTGTTCATCGCTTTAGCAGCCTCCGCCACGTTAGAGCTGGCCTTCACGGTGATAACCTGTTTTGTGCTCACCTCATCTATTGGCGCGGTTAGTTTTTTGCCCGACGCGATCGCTTTCATGATGTCTCTCTCGGAGACCACTCCGGCGAGCTTCGTCTTGTCCCTGGTGTCGCATATGACTAGGAGGCCCATGTTGTTCTCAACCATGAGTTTTGCTGCGTCAAGCATTGTTGTCCCGGATGGAATTGTGACAAGGGGCCGTTGAATGATGTCCTGAACATTCATGTTTGGCTATCCTCCGCCTTACCAAGCCTAGAATCTATCGGGATATACGGTAGGCCTGTTTTCCCTACGTATAGGGCCTTAGGTCGAATCAGCCTGTTAGCTTCTAGATATTCAATTGAGTGCGCAGTCCAACCTGCAATTCTACTCATAGCGAAGATGGGCGTGAACAAGTCTGTGGGAACTCCTAGTATGTGGAACACGATGCCTGAGTATGAGTCAACGTTCGGGAAGACCGGCAGCCCTGCGAGGTGTTTTCGCGCGCTCGCCTCAATCGCTGCCGCAGTGTCGAACAACTTTGTTTGCCCCCTCTTCGCCGCGAGTTCTCCGCCAAGTTTCTTTAGAATCACATACCTTGGATCCCAAGTCTTGTAAACTCGGTGGCCGAAGCCCATGATTTTCTTTTTTTGGGCGAGGGCGTCGGTAACGTAACTCTCCGCGTTAGACGGTTCACCCACCTCCATGACCGTCCGCAATGCAGCTTCGTTTGCGCCCCCGTGAAGTGGCCCTCTTAATGTCCCAATCCCCGAAGTCATTATGGAGTACATGTCCGCTAGTGTTGAAGCCGTAACCGTGCATGAGAAGGTTGACGCGTTCATTTCGTGCTCTGCATGAAGAATCAAGGCGACATCCATGACGTGGGCGTCGTACGGGTCAGGCTCATTCCCCGTTAACATGAATAGGAAATCTGCTGCGTGGCTTAGGCCAGGTTTAGGTGGAACGGGTTCCTTTTGGTTTCTGATCCTGTCAAATGCGGTGATTATCGTGGGCGCTTTGGCTAAGATTCTAAGTGCCTTATCGATTCGTATCTCGATGCTGTCCGTCATCGGTTGAGGGTCGTACAATCCGAAGGCCGAAACTGCAGTTCTTAATGCGTCCATTGGATCACTTTTTGCAGGAAACGAGCGAATTAGTTGCAAAACGCCTGGCTCGAGCGCCCGGTAGGATTCGATTCGACGTTTGAATACGTCTAACTGGGATTTAGTCGGGAGCCAACCATAGATGAGAAGGTAGGCGGTTTCTTCGAAGCTGGCGTGTTCGGCGAGGTCATCGATGCTGTAGCCGCGGTAAAAGAGCTTGCTCGCTTCTCCGTCGATAAAACAGATCTTACTCTCTTTCACGTACACGTTGTCAAGCCCTTTGTGAATGACAACGGGTTCCTTTATGGCAGACAATTCTACCTGAACGTGGTTCTACTTAGTCGTTTATACAAATTGCTCAGAGTACTAGAGGGAGAAAAAGGAAGAGGGGAATGACGCCGAGTAAGCCTACGTGATTGTTAGTGTGCCGTCGCCCAAGAACCAGAAGGGTGGACTGTAAGTTGTATCGAGGGAGTCCCTTGGTTGGTTCGCGAATGGCGCCACAGTGTTGTACACTGAGTCGTACAAGTTGTCCCCGTGTGTCAAATCGCTTACCAATTGGCCCGTCAAATAGTCGATTGTGCCGAAACTGAGTGTGATTTGCGCCATGCAAATGACTACTGCGCGGGCTTTCGCATTGATCAAGATCTGGCCAATGGAGAAAGAGTTTGAGGAGATGAGTAGAATTAGCTTTACGTTGCTGAGAGAGCCCGTAGGGAAGTGGTTGCTGAAGAAATCGAGGTCAACCCCTAGAGTCCCAGCGTTGAGATTGATCCTACCTTTAGCGAAGTCCGTGGCGTATTTCTGTTGCGTTGCGGAGTTGATTCGTTGTCCCACGTACCAGTAAGTCATGTGACTAAATGTGTAGGTATTCGTGCGCCAGAGTATCACATCATAATTGTTTAGTTGAGTTACCATGAAATCAACGGTGACTGCTGCGCCATTAAGGTCGGTTACTTGATAGCCGGCTTGTTTCAGATCATTATTGATAAGCTTGCCATAGAACCCCATTGGGGCGAGCCCTTCAAGGGACGAGAGTATGACGGCCTTGTGTTGGCTTTGCGCTAAGACTGGGGGCAAGCCAAAGGCTTGCGCTGAAACAGGTGCTACCATAAGAAACGGTAATGACAACAGTATCATTGTGATTGCGGCAAGTAATTTTCGTCGCAAATTTTACACCTTTGCGGGCAGGAAGGATTCCGGGAAATAAAGACTATCCTCGGTGGATAACAAATGCAAGTAAAAAATGCCCAAGAAAATATTTTGGAGTTGCGAGTCGAGTGCAATAAGGTCGTATACGCGGACACTGCAATACGCGCGGTTCGTTTTGATGTTCCGGTGGCTTCTTGATGCAAAGTCGTTGTTGCGTCAACAATGGTTGATGCCTGGAATCTGCTCTTGAAAGAAATGTGAGGTTCACTTGCTGAGCCGAATAAGCAAAAGCCCAAGAGCTACTAAGACGGTTCCCCGAAAAATCGTGTCCCATGCCAAGTTGAATGGCCCAAAACGCCAGTAAGATGCACCGTAGGCGTTTCCCAAGTAAAGTCCGCCAAACGTACAGACCAAGCCGCCTAGGTATTTCATTAGCTTCGAGATCAACGCTTCCTAGCTCGGGTAGACATGGCGCCCTGAATTTTTGTTAATGGGTTGTGGCTCCATCCCCATGAAACATTAATATACATAAAATGGTACACTGTTGTTTCGGCGCCTGATATGTCCCCAGCTCTCAAAACGCAACCCCGTACGCCATACACAGAAACGGCGTCAGCAACCTTCCCAGCCCTATTCGAGCTTCCTCGGCCATTACTGGATTACAGCATCGTCATTGCCATCGTAAAGGGAGACGTCGGGGCAGTCAACATACTCAAAGACGCGATGAGCATTTCAAAGGACCTTCGCATCGAAAGCCTACTCCTGGCGCTAGGGCCTACTACGCCGTTGTCGCTTCAACCACCCTCAGGATCAAGGATATTGTGGGCAACCTTCACCGATGGCCAAAACCTCCTCAACGCCCCCAGATTGACCATAGTGCCACCAAACCACCTAACAGACCTAAGCTTGAACCTAGAAAAACTCTCCAAAACAAGAACCGGCCGCATCCCACTAATCATCGGAGACTTTCTTGACAACGTGCTATCCGTCTCCTCGGCCCCAGCAGAACTCTACTCATTCCTCTGCAAACTCTTCACCAGAATACGAACAAATGGGCAGACAGCGTTCTTCCTAGCCACAGAAGATTTGCACGACTCAAAGAAGACTGCGATACTCAAGAGGTTCGCCGACGTCGTCATCGAATACCGGGCAATACAGGAAGTACCCGACCACAGACTGGAAGCGCGGATCTTCGACCACGCACAAAATCACTACAAAACATGGGACAACAAAGGCACGTATTCAAAATATGAAAACCAACCATTCCTAAGCCACGAACTCCCAATAGTCGGGCGCCAGCACAACCTCATCGGAGAACCCGCCCAAGAATATCTCTGACCAACACGGTCTAATTTCTAGAACGCGCTGTTCCATTCCCTAGACTTTAGTCTCACAGAGTGACATGCCCTCTCCGTGAGTGATGCTTTGACCAATGAAGTTGATATCGCAAGCCGTAGGGAGTTCATACTCTACTGGGCCGGATTCGTCATCCTAATCGTAGGCGCAGTATCCATCCTGATGACCATCTCCGGCCTGATGGTGGATGTGCTCAGCTACCGGTGCTGGTACCCAATAGTCTCACCGATGCTCGGGGTTAATGAACCGCCGAAACCGACGCAGGTCACGGACATGCCATATCACTGTACAAATCCTGCAGTTGCCGTCGTTAGGTTTGTCTTCAATCTTTTCGCTGGACTGATTGTGATAGGGGCGGGGGGCTACATGATGCTTAACGGGAAGAAGCGATAGATCTGAGTCGCCAATTACGCGGTTCTCACCGCAGCTACGTCTTCCAATTGCAGTTCTCTCGTTGAAATCTCACGCATTTTGAATTTCTGGATTTTCCCGGTAACCGTCATGGGAAACGTGTCTGTGAACTTGAAGTAGGCTGGGACCTTATAGTAGGCGATTCTAGTTTTGCAATATTCCTGCAGTTCTTGGGCGGTGGCTGTCTCCCCCGGTTTCAATTTGACCCAGGCCAATACTTCCTCTCCGTACTTTCGGCTTGGAACCCCGATTACCTGCACGTCAGAAATCTTAGGATGTGTGTAGAGGAAATCTTCCACTTCCCTTGGGAAAATTTTTTCTCCACCACGGCTAATCATATCCTTGGTCCGCCCGACTATGTTCACGTAGCCATTGTGTTGCATAACTGCAAGGTCTCCCGTATGCATCCATCCCTCAGAGTCTATCGCCTCCTTAGTTGCGCCCGGATTGTGCCAATACTTTAGCATCACAAGGTAACCGTGAACGCAAAGCTCGCCAGCAGTTCCGCGTGAGAGAGTTTGGCCTGTTAATGGGTCGATGACTTTTGCTTCGACGTGGTGATGGGCGCGCCCGACTGTTGAAACTCGAAGTTCCAAGGGATCGTCGATGCGGGTTTGAAATGAGACTGGGGAGGTTTCGGTCATCCCATAGCAAATAGTAATCTCTCGTATGCCCATGTCCGAGATGACTTTTTTCATGACTTCGACTGGGCATGGGGAACCGGCCATGACGCCTGTTCTCAAGCTTGACAGGTTGAATTGTTTGAAGTTGGGATGGTCAAGTTCGGCGATGAACATTGTTGGTACGCCGTGAAGCGCTGTGCACTTTTCTTCCTCCACGGTTTTCAGCACAGTTTCCGCGCTGAAAGCATCCGAGGGAAGAACCATGGTTGCGCCGTGCGTTACGCAGGCGAGATTCCCTAGCACCATCCCGAAACAATGGTAGAAAGGGACAGGAATGCATAGCCTATCGTGTTGAGTGAATTTCATTTCTTCGCCAACGAAGAAAGCGTTGTTCAGAATGCCGTAATGGGTTAAGGTGGCCCCTTTCGGGAACCCTGTGGTTCCTGAGGTATATTGAATGTTAATTGCGTCGAAGTAGTCGAGTGTCTGTTCCCTTTCTCTGAGCTCGGTAGGGGATGAATTCATTGTTCCGACTTCCAGGAAACGATCCCAAGAAAGCATCGAAGGTGCAGAAGGTTCGCCCCCATTGGTCAACGTTACGATTCGGCGTAAGGCGGGGACGCGAGCCGCCTTGATTTCCTGGTTAGCCCCAATTTTCGGTAATTTCCTAATCTCAGGTGCGAGTTCGGTTATCATCCAATGATAATCCGAGGTTTTGAACTGCTTAGCCGTTATGAGTAGGCTTATGCCGGATTGGTTCAGCGCGTACTCCAACTCTTGGACTCGGTATGCGGGGTTGACGTTGACTAGGATCGCGCCAACCTTTGCCGTTGCGAATTGGGTTATGACCCATTCCGCGTTGTTTGGCGACCATATGCCGACACGGTCTCCTCTCTGTACGCCGAACCCGAGAAGCGCTACGGCGAGTTCATTCACCCGTTCTCTGAGTTGTGCGTAGGTGAACCTGAGGCCCTGATGCTTCGATACGAGCGCCTCTGCGTTTTCATGCTTCGAAACGATCTCGTCGAAGAAGGCCCCGACTGTCTTCTCGATGAGAGGTTTCTCGGTTGTGCCTTGCTCGTAGCTGGAGTCGGGCCCTGATTCCTTCATTTGCGTTCGCGAGCCGTTTGTGGCTCGGTGTGGAAGAAGAATTCTTGGTATCTTTACTAAATACGGTAAGATGCTTGGCGGGCCCGCGGGGATTTGAACCCCGGACCTCTGCACCAGAGCGCGGCCGCGTCTGGCTCTACAGCTTTTTCCGGGTGTTCCTTAGGGGGTTCGGCAACAACTTCCGCTTAGAGGGCGGAGTCTGCCGCTCTATCCAACCTGAGCTACGGGCCCAGAGCTGGAACGGGGCGGCTAAAGTAAAAGGATTAAGGGACGCAGCGATTCGAAGAAGCTTAAAGAATCAACGGGATTTCTTCTGTGTTTGCGCGGGGATTCCCGAGCCAGGTCAAAGGGGCAGGACCACCATCCGGTGGGGCCAAACTTAAGATCAGAACTTGCCTTGGGCCAAGATAAGGCATCCTGTGGCGTAGAGCCAGCGGTCGGGCGCGTAAGCCTTCAGGGGTTCGAATCCCCTTCCCCGCACCACGGACGAACCCCAGACATTTCAGAAGTTTTGAGTAGTATCAGTCTTGACCTTTATTCTTTGATCATCCGCTAGACTGGGATCTTGATTTTATGGTTCTTGAAGCATATGTTGCTTATTGCCAAACCGGTTATGGTGCATGAAGTCCTTTACGTCGCGGCGCACTCGCAGATAGTTAGCTTGCGCAGAGCGGGGGTAGCCCACTCGGGCGGCAAAGGCAATCTTCATGTATTCAGGAATATTGAGAATCTTTTTCACCTCTTTCTCGACGGGGATTCCGCTGAAGACGCTCAGTATATGAAAGCCAATCCCCAGGGATTGAGCCATGAGCCACATGTTCTCCATAACGCAGCCGAGGCTCATAATCCCCAAGACATCGCCCTCCGAAGCAGGCGCTCTTTTCCTGGAGTCATAGATCATTATCAAAAGCGTTGGGCTGCCCTGAATTCGTTCCTGCAGGGGCCACGGGCCCTCACGAACAGCTTCATCCAGCCTAGCAGGATCAGTCCATGACGTGGGGAACATGGCGGCGAGAATTCCAACCTTCTTTTGGAGGAACTCCTTCTTCGAGAACGAGAGTTGTTCATAGTTTTCCCTGATGAACTCCTCTGATACCTGAGACTTTATGTGCCCTATTTCTTTCAGAATTTCCTCGTCGTCGATGA